>Ga0247806_10000821_pt1 | contig 16856 bp, 14 predicted proteins | sample UWRJL059202B1_FD_179935 | JGI IMG/M metagenome (GOLD analysis project Ga0247806, IMG submission 179935) | Plant litter microbial communities from Arlington Agricultural Research Station in Wisconsin, United States - UWRJ-L059-202B-1 | ecosystem: Environmental > Terrestrial > Plant litter >... | reverse complement strand
GACCCGGTGGTTGTGGGTAGGTGGTGCCAAATGCTCGTTGCTACCCTCCCCCTTGCGGGGAGGGCAAGCACAGCTTGGCGCATGGCGCCTAGCGGCGCTCGGGAGGGGGGTATGTAATCGGCCTTGGCTACGGGATTACTCCGCCCACTTGATATCGCGCAGCACCAGGCCCTCGATGGGCGAATTTTGCCACATGCCGGAGAGTTTGGCGTTCCACACACCGGTCTGAGCGAGTTCGAACAGATAGCCGTTGACGGCGTCATTGGCCAAAATGGTCTGGGCTTGAACCGCCAGTTCCTTGCGCTTGGCCTCGTCGGTCGTGCCATTGAGGGTCTCGATCAGCGCCTGGAATTGCGGGTTGTCATAGCCGAAGTAATAGTCCGGGTTGGCATAATTGCCAATGTCGAACGGCTCCACATGGCTGATGATGGTCAGGTCGAAATCGTGGTTGGTGTAAACATCCTCGAGCCACTGGGCGAACTCGACATTGACCAGTTCAAGCTTGATGCCGACTTCGGCAAACTGGCTGGCAATGATCTGACCCGACAGGCGCGCATAGGCCACCGGCGGGAGCTTCAAAGTCGCGCTGAAGCCGTCGGGATAGCCAGCCTCGGCCAATAGCGCCTTGGCCTTTGCCACATCGTGCGGATAGGTCTGCGTCAAATCGACATAATAGGCGTTGTGCGGGGCGAACGGCGCGCCGATCGGGGTGCCATAGCCATAGGTCGCGCCATCGATGATCGCCTGCCGGTCCAGCGCATGGGCCATGGCCTGCCGCACCTTCAGGTTGTCGAATGGCGCCTTGCGATTGTTGGTCCCAAGGATGGTTTCGCCCTCGGTGGTGCCGACCAGGATGTTGAATTGCGGGTTTCCTTCGAACACGCCCAGCGCTTCGGTGGCGAAATTATTGGTGCCATCGATATCGCCGGCCAGCAGCGCGTTGGTCATCGTTGCGGTATCGCTGATGAACACATAACTCGCCTTGGTGATGTGCACTGGTTCGCCCCAATAGGGCGCATAGGCTTCGAGCACCACGCGGCTGCCCTTGTCCCACTGCAGGAACGCGAACGGGCCGGTGCCGATCGGCTCATTGGCATTGTTCTCGGCGCTTTCCGGCGCCACGATCACCGCATCGCCGCGCCCCAGATCGAACAGGAAGCGTCCGACGACGTGGTCGAGCGTCATGGTGACCGTCAGTGGATCGACCACCGTCACCGCCGTGATGGGCGTGTAGAATTCCCGATGCGCGTTGGTGCTGCCTTCAGCCAGGATGCGATCGAAGGTGAATTTTACGTCGTCGGCATCAAAGGCAGTGCCATCGTGGAAGGTCACGCCGTCGTGCAGCTTGAAGGTATAGGTCAGCTGGTCATCCGAGATGGTCCATTCGCTGGCCAGCCCCGGTTGTACTTCGCCGTTTTGGTCGATGCGCGTCAGCCCCTCGAAAATGTTTTGATAGACCACGATGTCGATGGCCTCGGCTGCTCCAGCCGTGGGGTCCAGAATCGGTGGCTCCAGCGCCACGCCAATGCGCAACTCGGTCGGCTGCGCCAAGGCCAGCCCGGTCATGGCCGCCGACAGCCCAACGGCCAGTCCAAGCGACGCGATCATCTTACCCATAGTCTTCCCCACGCTTACGCAATTGTGCGCTCTGGTGCCATTATAACGAGCGCCACTAACATGGCAGCACGTTCCGTCGTTATAGTTTCCTGCGATCGCCCAGCCGCGTAGCAAGAATGACCGGAATGAGCCCCGCCAACACGATGAACAGTGCGGGCAGCGCCGCCTGGGCAAAAAGTCCGCTATTGGCGCGGGCATAGACCAGCGTCGCCAGCGTATCGATTCCCAGCGGCCGCAGCAAAAGCGTCGCTGGCAGTTCCTTGACGATTTCGACGAACACCAGCGTCGCGGCGCTCAGAATCGCCGGCATCAGCGTCGGCAAATCCACCTTGAGCAACAGTTCCAGCCTGCGTGCGCCCAGCACCCGCCCGGCATCGAGCATGGCATCGCCGCGTTTTCGCATCGCCGCTTCGAGCGTCGAATGGCTCACCGCCAAAAACCGGATCGAATAGACGTAGAGCAATGCCGCCATCGAGCCCGACAGGATCAGCCCCGGTCGCCAGTCCAGCAGCGCCATGGTCATCCGGTTGAACCACAAATCGGCCTGACCCAGCGGCTGCAGCAGGCCCAGCGCCAGAACCGTGCCCGGAATGGCGTAGCCCAACGTCGCCAGCCGGATCGCGCCCCGCGCGCTGCTGCCCGAGTGATGCGCCATTTTCGCGGCCAGCAAACCGAGGACGACGGTGATCCCGGCACCCAGCATCGCCAGCGTCACGGTGGGCACCAAAGCGTTAATCGTCATGGCGACGGTTTCGGGCAGCACCAGCCGGAACGCCAGATAGCTCAACTGCCCGACCGGAATGACGAACCCCAGCGCCAGCAGCCCAAGGCAAAATCCGAACGCCGCCCAGCGCCGCCCACCATGCAGGATTTCCCGCGCCGGTGGCACGCGGCTGTCGCGTCGCCCAAGGTACACCCGGTTCCGCCGCGCCCGGTTTTCCGCGATGATCAACAGCCCGATCACCAGCACCACCGTCACCGCCAGTTGCGCCGCGCCGCCAAAATCCGAGCGATTGATCCAGGTCGAATAGATGATCGCGGTGATGGCGTTGATGCCGAAATACTGCACCGCGCCCAGATCGTTGACCACTTCCATCATCGCCAGCGTCACCCCGACGACCAAAGCGGGGCGCGACAACGGCAGCGTCACGGTGAAAAACGTGCGCACGCCGCCAGCGCCCAGCGTGCGCGCCGCAATGTTGAGCGAGGCCGACTGCATCAGGAAAAACGCCCGGCAGGCGACGTACACATAAGGGTACAGCACGCAGGACAGCACCAGCACGGCGCCCCAATCGCTGCGAATATTGGGAAACCAGTAATCCTTGAGGGAAGTCGCGCCATTGAGCCCGCGCAAGGCGGTTTGCAGCGGCCCGGTGAAATCGAGGAACTCGACGTAAGTGTATGCCGCCAGATACGTCGGCACCGCCAGCGGCACCACCAGCGCCCAGTCGAACACGCGCCGCAGCGGAAATTCGTAATGCGTCACCAGCCACGCCGCGACCAGGCCTACGGTGCCGGTCACGATCCCGACCAGCACCATGAGCTGGATGGTTTCGCGCAGCGCCGTCGGCAGCATGGTTGCCGCCAGCCCATTGCTGCCGGTCGTGAGGGACGCCAGCGCCGACCACAACAGCCAGAAAATCGGCAGCCCCATGACGGCGACCAGCAGCCAGGGCCAGGGCGACGGCAGTTTCAGCCGGGGTATCGGCGCCGCAGCAGGGCTTGCAAGGCTCAGTTCTGCGGCCCCTCGTCGAACTTGATCTCGTCGACCAGCGCCGCCGCTTCCTTGCGATGGGCGGCGATTTCGACCATCGGCGTGGTGTCGGCGTTCAGCACGCCCCAGCTCTTGACCAGATCCGAAGGCTCGACGCCGGCCACGACGGGGAATTCATAATTGCCGCTGGCGTAGAGATGCTGGGCCTCGTCGGACAACAGGAAATCAACCAGCTTGTCGGCATTCTCCTTGTTCGGCGCGTATTTTGCGACGACCGCGCCCGACAGATTGACCTGCGTGCCGTCGCCCGTTGCGTCCGGATAGATAATGCGCGCCGATGCGGCCCAGGTTTTCTGTTCCGGCTCGGCGTCGTTGGTCAGCATCAGGCCCATGTAATAGGTGTTGCCGATGGCCAGATCGCACGAGCCATCGAAGATCGCCTTGACCTGATCGCGGTCGGCGCCGGTGGGCGCATGATTGAGGTTGTCGCGCACCGCAATCAGCCAGTCGCGCGTTTTGTCGACGCCCCAATGGCTGATGCGGGTGGCGATCAGCCCGATATTATAGGCATGCAGCCCCGAACGCGTGCACAGCCGGCCCTTCCATTCGGGCTTGGCGATGTCCTCATAGGTCAATGCCGTCTCGGTCACCCGGTCGATCGAGGCGTAAAACACCCGCGCCCGCAGCGATAGCGCCACCCACTGCCCATCGGGGTCGTGATACTGGTCCGGCACCCGCGCCAGGGCTTCGGGCGACACGCTCTGGGAAATCCCCAATTCCTTGGCATTGGCCAGATTGCCGATATCGACGGTGATGATGACGTCGGCCGGCGACAGTTCGCCCTCGGCCGCGACACGCTCGATCAGCCCGTCGGCGGCGAACAGCACATTGGTCTTGATGCCGGTTTCAGTCGTGAATTGATCGAGCAAAGGCTGGATCAGCCCGGGTTCGCGATAGGTATAGACGTTGACCACATCGCTCTGCGCCATGGCCGCGGTGCCACTCGCCAGCAGCGCCGTTAGCGCCAAAGCTGAAATTGCCCGAATTTTCATGATGCAGACTCCGTGCTCGTACCGCCCTTGGTCCGGTTGTGGCTCCGCTGTGCGTCGGTGTCAATTAAATCAAGCAAAAACAACGGCTTAACACTGGAATGATTCCAATGAGCGCAGCTTTAGGCGTGCGATATCAGGCACTTAGATGAGCGCCGCATTCATGTTTGAAAACATGGCTGGCGGGTGATTACTCGGCAACCTCGGGCGTGGCGCGCTCTTCCACCAGATCGGCGGGAATGACCAGCGTGAACAACAGTCCGCGCTGTCCGGCAGGATCGACCGAGAGCGAGAAGGCGTTGACCGCCAGTAGCGAACGGGTCAGCGCCAGCCCCACGCTCGATCGCACCGGGGCCAGATTTCGACCATCGCGGCCCACCCCGTCGCGGAACACCACGAAGCGCTCGGCCATGTCGACTGCCGTGCTGGAGCTGTCGCGCACGTGCACCGCGATGCCGCCGTCGTCCTCGACCTGCGCCGAAATGACCACCGCGCCGCCGGTCGGGCTCTGGTCGATGGCGCTGGCCAGCAGGTTCAGCACGGCCTGCTCGAGCGAGGCGCGGTCGGCGGTGACCTTTGGCAGGTTTTCGGCGATGCCGTTGCGCACGATGACGCGGGCCTGGTTGGCCTGGCCGCGAATGCGCAGCACGCAGCTTTCGAGCAGGGCGGTCAGTGCAATGCTTGAGCGCTGCGGCAGATAGCGTCCGTCGCGCAGCTGGGCAAAACTGTCGAGCTCGTCGACCAGCGCCGCAATGTCCTGGCCAGCGGTGGCGATATCGCGGGCATAGCCCTCGAATGGCCGGTCTTCCTGGCCGCCAAAGGCCTGCATGCGCAACAGATCGGCAAAGCCGATGATGGTATTGAGCGGGCGGCGCACGCCCCGGCTGATCCGCGCCAGCAGGGCCGAATCGGTATCCGGCGCCGGCAGGCGCAGCGGCGCGATATCGCGGCCCCGCACATAGCCGAAATAGCCGGCGACAACACCGGCCTGGCCCTGGGCAAACAGCATCAGATCGGCCTTGCCGCTGGCCAGACGCAGTTGAATATAGGGCCGCTCGGTCTCGGCGAAGCGGGCGGGGCGTTCGAGAAATTCGCGCAGCTCGGTTAGCGCAGTGCCGCCGACGAAGGCCGATAGCGCCTTACCCTCGATCATGCCCGGCGTTTCCAGCAGGGCCGCGCCGCGTGGCGACATGGCGCTGATCACGCCCGATCGCGTGGCTTCGAAATACCCGTCGCCGCGCAGCTCGGCGGAGCTCTGGGCAAAGGCGCGCACGGCGGCCTCGTGGCCGGTCCGCACTTCGGTGGTGCTGGCGGACAGCATCAGCGCCGGACGGCCCTGCCAGGAGATCGACTGCAGCCGCGCCGTCACCGGCACCAGCGTGCGGTCGCGCTGCACCAGATGGTTGACCGGTCCGGCTTCCTGACCCTGCGGCCCAGCGGCTGGGAACACTGCGGCGAGACCCGCGGCGCGCAGGTTCTCGACCGAGGAATAGCCCACCATTTCAGTGATGGCGCGGTTGGCAAACAGCACTTGCTGGTCGCGGAACACCAGAATGCCCAGCGGCAGCCGGTTCAGCACCAGGGTTTCGCCGCCGAGGTTGATCAGCGATCCGGTCCGCTGCGCAGGCACTGCGGGGGTCGGCGGCGGAGCGCTATCGCCCACGCGGTCGTTCAGAATGCGCGACAGCTCGTCGAAATTATAGCGCGACACACGCTCGACACTGTCGGGGTCCTTTGGCGGCTCTGCGATGATCGGCTCGTCTGCGTCGGCCTCGGCTTCGATGGTCGGCTCATCCGGCTGATCTGCGGGCAGATCGGCAGCACTGTCCAGCTCGTTGCGGAGGCTCTCCATCGCGTCGCGGTTAGCCTCACACGGCAACGCCTCGCCAGCGTCTCGCTGCACCGCTTCGTCGTTCGAAGCGGTGGGCGCGTCCTGACTATTGAGCGGCGTGAACAGCCTGCTATCGGCCGAGAGCTGATCGACGAGCCGCGACAGGCGGCTGCTGACAGAATTCTCGCTGATCGCCTCGGGCGGCACGTCCGTGGCGGCGTCGTCGTCCTCGATCTCGCGCCAGTTCTGCAACTCGCGCTCATAGGCCGACTCGTCGCTGTCGATCGCAGGGGGTTCGATTGCCACCACTTCATCGGTGGAGTGAGTTTCTTCTGCACCGGCATCCGGCGCTGCGCTTGCATCCTCAACCAGCACGGGCTGAGAGTGCGCATCAGAAATTGCGGCCACTGGCTCAATGTCCGCCTCGGGCTCGTGATGCGTCTCAGGCTCGATTTGCGTATCAGCCTCAGCGCGCGTTTCAGTCTCATTCTCGCTTTGCGGGCCGAAATCCGCCTCAGACTCACCGTCGCCTGAAACCAGAGCTTCAGCCTCATGCGTAGCCACAGGCTCGCCCGAATCCTGCTCGGCAAAAGCCTCCAGAATATCCGCCGCGATCGGATCGACGCCGACGATCAACAGCGCCGCCTGTCCCTCGGCCAACACCAGCGGGGTCGCGGCGCAGGTGGCGGATGCTGGCTTGTCGCCGGCCTGGAACTGGATCCGGGCAAGGCTCGAACGACCGGGCGAGCCGAGCCTGATGTTGCGCGCCACCTGGCCCTTGATGGGAATTGCCGGCTCGGCCAGCTTCAGCCCGTGCTTTTTAAGGCGCGCCAGAAACAGCGCGGCGCTTGGATTGTGCCACAGCAAAACCTGCCCGTCCGCCGACCACAGCCAGGCCGGTCGCGGGTCTGCTGCGTGTTGCAGCACGCGCGCGGCACTTGGCGATGTGGTCCAGTCACCATCCATAAAAGCCAGGTCTGCTCCGGTCTGTAGCGCGTACTCTGCTGTGCCAATCCGGCACAATTAGTCGCGCGATGTTCAAGATTTGTTCAATATCGTGTGGCGCTCGGCCGGTCCAGCTTTGCGCCGCGTTTGTAGCCGTCTGTTCGTTGTCATGGTTAAGTCGCCGGCGCTTAAAAATGACTGCGGCTGAAAGCGACAGTTTTAATCAAATCGCGCCCGACCCCCGTCATCGAACGGTGACAAAGGGCAAATGGGTGCTTGTCATCGAATAATTCTCGACCTATGTTCCGCCCGCTTTCGGGACGCGCCTCGCGCTGTTGTTTCCCTGTTGCATGTGCCGCCTTAGCTCAGTTGGTTAGAGCGCTAGATTGTGGATCTAGAGGTCCTCGGTTCGATCCCGAGAGGTGGTACCATTTCCGACATTGCTCCTCCCCTCGATAGTCCGCCGCGCTGCCCCTGGGCTGGGGATGATGCACTGTATCGGCAGTACCACGATACCGAATGGGGCCGCCCGGTCATCTCGGATACACGGCTGTTTGAGAAAATCTGCCTCGAAGGCTTTCAGTCGGGGCTGAGCTGGATCACCATTTTGCGCAAGCGCGAGCGGTTTCGCGTGGTTTTTCATGGCTTTGACATCGGCAAGGTGGCGGCCATGACCGAAGCCGACATCGAGACCCTGCTGCAGGATGCCGGCATCATCCGCCATCGTGGCAAGATCGCCGCCACCATCAACAATGCGCGCCAGACGCTTGCCATCCAGGCCGAGTTCGGCTCGCTCGCCGCCTATGTCTGGCGCTTTGAGACCCGGCCCGAGCACCGCCCCGATGATTTGAGCTGGGACAATCTGCGGCGCCTGGCGCAAACCGACGCCTCGATCGCCCTGAGCAAAGACCTGCGCCAGCGCGGCTTCAAATTCGTCGGCCCCACCACGTGCTATGCCTTCATGCAGGCCATGGGCCTCGTCAATGACCACATCGAAGGCTGCTTCTGCCGCGGCGAGGTCGAGGCGCAACGCGACGCTTTGATCCGTCCCGCCTGAGAGCGCCGTCACGCGCCTGTCGCAAACTGTGTCTTGCTTGCCACACACCCCGGCTGCCTGTGACAAGCGGTCACATCACCCCTTGTCGATCACGCCAGCGCGAGATACGCAAATGGTGTCCGAAACCGCCAACTCAGGGAGGCAAGCAATGACAGTATCGTATCGTCGCCTCCAGGCACCCAAAATGCGACATCGCCACTCGGCCTAAGGCCAGTCTGCCGTGTCGTCCTGGCATTTTCTGCCGCGGACATTTTTCTAAGCTTTAAACCGTGATGATCGCAAAACCGGGTCGCTCTGCGCCCCAGTTCCGCTCATCCATCATCCATCCAACAGAAGGCCGGATCGCGTCCTGACGCGCCCGGAAATAACCATGACCTACACCAACCCTTCCGAGGGCAGCGTCGTGCTGCGCCTTGAATTCTCGATCGCCGATGCCGTTCAGCAGCGTGGGCTCCTGCCGGTCCTGGCGACAGCTATCGCCGCCTGGTGGAACCGGCCGCGCATGCCGGCCAATCTGCCGGCCCACCTGCGCGCCGATATCGGTCTGCCGCCAGCCGCCAGCCCCGCTCACTGGCTCGACGTGCCGGCGCATCCCCTTGTCCCACCGCCCCTGCGGAGACCCGGGATGTAGGCTTTGGGGAGGCCGGGAAAATCCGGCCTCCCAAACCCCCACCCAACCTCCCCCTGGCAGGGGGAGGGGTCGTATCGTGTCTGCGGCACCATCTTTCCCAATGCACCGCCCAGTCCCTCCCCCACTTATGCGGGAGGCTAGGTGGGGCCTCCCAACCCTGTTGTTTCCCTTCCCCTGTTCCGCTAGGAACAGCGCGACCTGTCAGGACTGCCAAATGACCGAAAAAACCAAGCTGATCGCCCCGCGCCTGCCACGCGGCTTCGAGGACCGCACGCCCGGCGAAATCGCCGCTGTCGGCACCATGATCGAGACGATCCGCAAGGTCTATGAGCGCTATGGCTTCGACCCCGTCGAAACCCCGCTGCTGGAGTTCACCGAAACCCTCGGCAAGTTCCTGCCCGACACCGACCGGCCCAATGCCGGTGTGTTCTCCATCCAGGACGACGACGAGCAGTGGATGAGCCTGCGCTACGATTTGACAGCGCCACTCGCCCGCTATTTCGCCGAAAACTTCGAGAGCCTGCCCAAGCCCTATCGCTCCTATCGGCAGGGCTATGTGTTCCGCAACGAAAAGCCCGGCCCCGGCCGCTTCCGCCAGTTCATGCAGTTCGACGCCGACACGGTTGGGGCAGGGGGCCCCGAAGCCGACGCCGAAATGTGCATGATGATGGCCGACGTCATGGATGCGCTGGGTTTGGCGGGGAAGTACGTCGTGCGAGTTAGTCACCGTGACATATTAGAAGGTGGGCTGGATGCAACATCCGTAGTAGACGGCAGTCAGCGCCTGCAAGCTATGAGAAATGCAGACAAGCAAGATCGACTTGGGATTGAAGGCGTTTGGGACCTAAATGGATCCGGCCGAAAAGACGATAGTGGCGCTTTTATTGTTGGGTTGGGACTTAGTTCGACAGCTAATACTGCTTTGTCAGCTGTAACTTCAGGGAATTTATCTTCACTTGTAGTGGAGGACGGTTACCTTAAAATCGATGTGTCTGAAACATATCTAAAAGTTTTGTCTGCAAAATTGATTGCGAATTCTGACGTAAGAGTTGAAGGGATGCGCATTGAGACCAAAGTTTCCGGTTCGCCAGATCGCATCTTACGTGCGAAAAATGAACTCGAAAGTATCGAAAAACTTGTGCGAGTATCCGGTTACGGCCCCGATCGCATTCGTATTGACTCCTCCGTCGTGCGCGGCCTCGAATATTACACCGGCGCCGTGTTCGAAATTGAACTGACCTTCAAGGTGCAGAACGAAAAGGGCCAGGACGTGGTGTTCGGCTCGGTCGGCGGCGGTGGCCGCTACGATGGCCTCGTCTCCCGTTTCCGCCGCGAACCCGTCCCCGCCACCGGCTTTTCCATCGGCGTGTCGCGCCTGTTCAACGCGCTCAAGCTGACCCAGAACGTCACGACCGCCGAACCAATCGGCCCCGTCGTCGTCCTCGTCATGGATAAGGACCAGATGCCGCGCTATCAGGCCATGGTCGCCGAACTGCGCAGTGCCGGCGTCCGCGCCGAAATGTTCCTCGGCAACACCAAGAACTTCGGCAAGCAGGTCGCCTACGCCGACAAGCGCAACGCCCCCGCCGTTATCATCGAAGGCAGCCAGGAACGCGAAACCGGCATTCTCCAGATCAAGGATCTGATCGCCGGCAAGCAAGCCGCCGCCGCCATAACCGACAACGCCGAATGGAAAGCCGCCCGCCCCGGCCAGTTCGAAATCAAGCGGGCAGATCTGGTTAGCGCCGTCCAAAAGCTGCTGAGCGAGCAATGATGCTCGCTTCTCTCCCCACCCACGGTGTCATCCCGGCGCAGGCCGGGACCCATCTCGAGATCGCGCCACAGCCGCAAGGTGGTTCAGTCAATGACATCTCAGGATGGACCCCGGCCTTCGCCGGGGTGACACCGTGTTTGTGGGTTGCAGTTGGGGCCTCTACCCCATGACCGGCGCCGCCCTCCGCCGCGCCAATCTCGAAGCCCTCGTGGAAGCCCAGGGCGCCACCCGCGCCACGCCGCCCTTGCTCCTGTCCGCCGATCCATACTTCGACCTCGCCGGCGAAGAATTCGGCCGCCGCCTGCTGCTCACCACCGACACCACCGGCGCCGAACACTGCCTGCGCCCCGATTTCACCCTGCCCATCGTGCAGTCCTACATCAAGGACGGCGTCGGCAAGCCTGCCGCGTTTTCCTATCTCGGCCCCATTTTCCGCCAGCGCGAAACCGGCCCCGCCGAGTTCGACCAGGCCGGTATAGAACTGCTCGCCCAACCCGATGGCGACATTGCGCTCGACCAGGTGCTGACCTTCGCCCGCGCCGCCCTGTCCATATACGGCGTTGCGCCGCAGGTTCGCCTCGGCGGCGTTGGCCTGTTCGAAGCCATGCTCGTCCAGGCCGATATGCCCGACGCCTGGCGCCCGCGCATTCGCAATCGCTTTGGCCACACCGAAGCCCTCGACCGCCTGCTGACCCGCCTTGAAGTCGCGCCCGATTTGCCGCGCGAGCAGCAGCCCAGCCGCGAAGATCTGCTGGAAGACGTCACCGCCCAGATGGTCACCGCCGGCCTCAGCCTGTCGCAGGGCCGCACCCCTGCCGAAATCGCCGACCGCTATCTCGAGCAACAAGCCCTCGACGCCGCCCACGTCCCCGCCAAAACGCTCAAGCTCCTGCGCGACTACCTCGCAATTTCCGGCAATGTGCTGCAGGCACTGACCCAGGTCGAAGCCCTCGCCAGCCAGCACCGCCTGATGCTTGGCGCGCCGATCCGCGCCATTCGCCGCCACCTCAATTGCCTTGGCGAGGCCCGCGTCACCTTCGACGCCAGCTTTTCGCCACGCCTCGATTATTACACCGGCATCGTCTTCGAAATGACCGGCCCGACCGGGGAAATCCTCGCATCCGGCGGTCAATACGATCGCCTCCTCGAACGCCTCGGCGCTGTCGCTCCCATTCCCGCCTCCGGTTGCGCTGTCTGGGTTGATCGCCTCGAAGCGGAGCTAGCGCCATGAGCGGCCTCACCCTCGCTGTGCCCTCCAAGGGCCGTCTCGAAGAACTCACCCGCGACTGGTTCGCCCAGAACGGCCTGACCATCACCCGCCCCGGCGGCGCCCGCTCCTATCTCGGCGCCATCGAAGGCATGCCCGACATTACCGTGCGGTTTTTCCCCGCCTCCGAGATCGCCCGCGAGCTTATTCGCGGCACCATCGATATCGGCGTCACCGGGCGCGACCTGATCCACGAGACCAGCGAAACCGGCCCGCAATCGGTGCACATCGCCAAGCCGCTCGGCTTCGGCAAGGCCGACTGCGTCGTCGCGGTCCCCGACGCCTGGATCGACGTCACCCACATGCACGATCTTGCCGACGTCGCCTCCGATTTCCGCAGCCGCCACGGCCGCTGGATGCGCATCGCCACCAAGTATATTACCATTACGCGCCAACACTTTGCCAAGGCCGGCATCGCCGAATACCGCACCGTCGAAAGCCTCGGCGCCACCGAAGCCGCCCCCGCCTCGGGCGTCGCCGATATCGTCGTCGACATCACCACCACCGGCTCGACCCTGGCTGCCAACGGCCTCCGCGTCCTGCAAGACGGCATCATGCTCCAAAGCGAAGCCTGCCTCATCGTCTCCCGCACCGCCGAACGCAACGCACAAAGCCAGTCCCAACTCGCCGCTTTTCTGGCCCAGCTCGGCGCCAGCGTCGACCAGTAATCCCCCGCCCGGCGCCCTTATGGCCGCCTTCTCAAAAGCGATCTCGCCGTGATTCTTGATCCAATGATTTTGCTGGCGCTGGCCGGCGTCGGCATGCTGGCCGGCTTTGTCGACGCGGTCGCGGGTGGCGGCGGCATGATCGGCATTCCGGCGCTGCTGTTCGTCGGCCTGCCGCCAGTCGCGGCGCTCGCCACCAATAAGCTACAGGGCGTCGTCGGCACCGCCATGGCGGCCACTACTTTTTGGCGTCGCGGCTACGTCTCGCTCAAATCGCTGATTCCGGCCATCGTGTTGACCTTCGCCGGCAGCCTGATCGGCGCGCTCATCGTCAAGCGCATCGATGTCAGCCTGCTCGAAATCGCCGTGCCGATCGCCCTGATCGGCATCGGGCTCTACTTCCTGTTTTCGCCCAATCTCAGCGACGCCGACCGCACAGCGCGATTGCCGTTCGCCCGGGCCGTGCCCATCATCGGTTTCGTGCTCGGCTTTTACGACGGCATTTTCGGCCCGGGCACTGGCTCGTTCTTCACCATCTGCTTCGTGACGCTGCTGGGGCTGGGCGTCACCCGCGCCGCCGGGCACACCAAGGTGCTGAACTTCACCTCGAACCTTGCCGCGCTGGTGATTTTCATTCCGGCCGGCGACGTGGTCTGGCCCGCAGCCATCGCCATGGCGCTTGGCCAATTGGTCGGTGGCTATGTCGGCGCCCGCGCCGGCATCCGCTTCGGCGCCCGCCTGATCCGGCCACTGGTGGTGGTAATTTCCGTCAGCATGGCCGTCAAGCTGTTGTTCTTCAACAGCTGACGCCGCCTACTCGGGCTCCAGGCCCGCCGCGGCTCGCAAGGCCGTATTGATCCGCTCCTGCCAGCCCGGACCTTCGTCCTGAAAATGCTCGAGCACGGCACGATCGAGCCGAAGGCTGACCATCTCCTTGCCCGAAGGCGGCGTAACGGGCTTGGCGGCCACAGCCTCCACCGGCTTGCTGGTCGCCGACTTGAACGCCGCCTCGGCCTGATCGATAGCGCTGCTGCGCCGGGGTGTACGCATCATATCCTCGCTGATTTATTGCGCCAGTTTAGCGCGAGTGCTGCATTGGAGCACAAGAAAAAGGCGCTGTGTTGCCACAGCGCCTTTCCACGAAGTTCGTGACTGGGAAGAAACGAGCTTCGAAGTCTTTTTTGGGGTTGGACTTCTTAGAAGTCCATACCGCCCATGCCGCCCATACCACCGCCGCCGCCGCCCATTGCGGGTGCTGCGTCCTTGGGAGCCTCGACGATGAGGGCTTCCGTGGTGATCAGGAGCGATGCGACCGAAGCCGCGTCCTGCAGAGCGGTGCGAACGACCAGCACTGGATCGATGACGCCCATGGCAATCATGTCGCCATATTCACCGGTTGCGGCGTTGTAGCCGAAGGTGATCGAGGCGTTCTCGAGGATCTTGCCGACCACGACGGAGCCTTCGGCACCGGCATTGTTGGCGATCGTGCGAACTGGTTCCTGCAGAGCGCGGCGAACGATGGCGATACCAGCAGCCTGATCGGCGTTGGCGCCGGTCACGGTGATGGCGGCCGAAGCACGCAGCAGCGCAACGCCACCGCCGGCAACGATGCCTTCTTCAACAGCGGCGCGCGTTGCGTTCAGTGCGTCGTCGACGCGATCCTTGCGCTCCTTGACTTCGACTTCCGTAGAGCCGCCGACCTTGATCACTGCAACGCCACCAGCCAGCTTGGCCAGACGTTCCTGCAGCTTTTCCTTGTCGTAGTCCGAAGTGGTTTCTTCGATCTGCGACTTGATCTGGCCAACGCGGCCCTGGATGTCTTCGGAAGTGCCGGCACCGTCGACGATCGTGGTGTTTTCCTTGGTGATTTCAACGCGCTTGGCAGTGCCGAGCATGTCGATGGTCACGTTCTCGAGCTTGATGCCGAGGTCTTCGGAAATCACCTGGCCACCGGTCAGGATGGCGATGTCTTCGAGCATTGCCTTGCGGCGATCGCCAAAGCCTGGAGCCTTGACGGCTGCAACCTTGAGGCCGCCACGCAGACGGTTGACGACGAGGGTCGCAAGAGCCTCACCTTCGATGTCTTCGGCAATGATCAGCAGTGGGCGCTGGCTCTGAACCACAGCTTCGAGGATCGGCAGGATAGCCTGCAGGTTCGAAAGCTTCTTCTCGTGCAGCAAGATCACGGGATCTTCCAGAACGGCGGTCATCTTCTCGGTGTTGGTCACGAAGTAAGGCGACAGATAGCCGCGATCGAACTGCATGCCTTCGACGATGTCGACGACGGTTTCAGCGGTCTTGGATTCTTCGACCGTGATCACGCCCGAATTGCCGACCTTGTCCATCGCCTTGGCGATTTCTTCGCCGATGAAAGCCTCGCCGTTTGCCGAGATGGTGCCGACCTGGGCAACTTCAGCAGTCGAGGTGATCTTCTTGGAAGCGGCCTTGAGCGACGCGACGACTTCTTCGACAGCCAGGTCGATACCGCGCTTCAGATCCATTGGATTGAAGCCTGCAGCAACCGCCTTGACGCCTTCGACAACGATGGCCTGACCGAGAACGGTCGCCGTCGTGGTGCCGTCGCCGGCAATGTCGTTGGTCTTGGAAGCGACCGAACGCAGCAGCTGTGCGCCCAGGTTTTCGAACTTGTCTTCGAGTTCGATTTCCTTGGCGACGGTGACGCCGTCCTTGGTGATGCGCGGTGCGCCGAACGACTTTTCGATGACGACGTTACGGCCCTTAGGACCGAGCGTTACCTTGACCGCATTGGCCAGGATATTGACGCCGCGCAGCATCTTGTCGCGTGCGTCCGTCGAGAACTTTACTTCTTTGGCAGCCATGTGAGGCGCTCCTTAGAAAGGGTTGATAGGAATGGGATCAGAAGGACTTAACCTTCGATGATGCCCATGATGTCGGATTCCTTCATGATCAACAGGTCTTCGCCGTCGACCTTGACCTCGGTGCCGCTCCACTTGCCGAACAGCACGCGGTCGCCGGACTTGACGTCTGGCACGACGCGAGCGCCGGCTTCGTCACGGGCGCCTGGGCCAACGGAAACGATCACGCCTTCGCTGGGCTTTTCCTTGGCGGTGTCGGGGATGATGATCCCGCCTTTGGTCTTTTCTTCGCTGTCGAGGCGGCGAACGACCACGCGGTCGTGCAGAGGACGGAAGCTCATGATTGCTCCTTATGGCATCATAACTATGCAATTTCGGGCCTGTTAGCACTCAACATCAGAGAGTGCTAACACGGTGACGGGGATATATTGCGGGGGGGCATTGAAGTCAAGGCGGGTGAACCCGCGAGGCGGGTCGCGCGTTGAACACCACAACCGTTCAACCTCGTGATGGCAGGTAAATATGACGCGTCAATGTCTCGACAAGGATATCAAGATCAAACCCGCTGCGGGCCGCGTGCACGTCATCTTCGACGACGCCGAAATTGCCAGCTCTACCAATGCCTTGGAGCTCGACGAGCCCGGCGCGCCGCTGCGCATCTATATTCCCTATGACGATGTGCAGCCCGGAATTCTCGAAGCCTCCGAGACCGTCACGACCTGTCCCTACAAAGGCGAAGCCCACTATTACAACATCAAAACCCTGACTGCGGATGGTCCCGATCAGGTTTGGTACTATGCCGACCCGTGCCCTCTGGTCGAACCCATCCGCGACCACGTCGCCTTCTGGGGCGACCGGATCGAATACAAGCGCTCCGAGGTGTGATGGGCTGGCGGGCGGAGTGACCGGGATAGGTCCGGGGTTACGCCAGGGATGACACCGGGTTTGGTAAGAGATCGGCGCAAGAACCCCAAAACTCTCCCAACCCACCAGCCGTCACCCTCGGCCGAGGACCCTTACTTGCCGAGCCCTCGGCTTCTGCTCCAACCCCTCCTCACCCCCGGTGTCACCCCGGCGCAGGCCGGGGCCCATCTCGAGATCCATCCCCCCGCCGCCAGGTCGCCCAGCACAACCCACCTTGCGGCTGTGGCGCCATCTCGAGATGGATCCCGGCCTGCGCCGGGATGACACCGAGTTTTACTGGGCGGTCGGTGCGAGAACCAAACTCTCCCCACCCACCGGCCGTCACCCTCGGGCTTGACCCGAGGGCTCTACACTGACTGAACGCGTGGCTAGTACAGTGTCCTCGGGTCTTCGCCCGAGGATGACGATCGGGTGCCGTGAACGATCTGTGGGAGAGCGATCTGTGCAAGCCCCCGCACCCACCACTTAAACTTATGCATCTTACCCCCCTGCCTTTCCCCCATGGCATATTCCCCCCATCGCCCTGCCAGAGCGCGGTCATGACG
>Ga0247806_10000820_pt1 | contig 16856 bp, 17 predicted proteins | sample UWRJL059202B1_FD_179935 | JGI IMG/M metagenome (GOLD analysis project Ga0247806, IMG submission 179935) | Plant litter microbial communities from Arlington Agricultural Research Station in Wisconsin, United States - UWRJ-L059-202B-1 | ecosystem: Environmental > Terrestrial > Plant litter >... | reverse complement strand
TCTTGCGATGGTGAACCAGGATTTCGACGCGGCCGAAACGATGATGAAGAAAAGTTTGTCGCTCGGCGGTGGCAGTCTTACCAAACAGGCCGAAGGTCCGAACAAATTACAACTGGGCATGTTGTGCATGCAAAAAGGTGATATCAAACAGGCGGAATCCTATATCCGCCAGGCGATCCGCGCCGGGCTGCCCGACAGTGAGAATAACGCCGCGGCCTACCTGCAGCTTTGTTCCATCATGATGAACAAACGCGAATTCCGCGCCGCCAAAGAATATTTCCGCAAGGCCAAAAGCTTTAAGCCCACCACGCCGCAGATCGTTGACCAGATCAAACAAATTGAAAAGTACATTGGCCGGATGCCGGGGTAGATAATTACGAATTACAAATTACTAATTACGAATGGCGCTTCGTATGCGCTTACATTTTATGTATATAAAAGTAATTGGTAATTAGCCATTAGTAATTAATAAAAATCCGTGTAATAACACCATGCATCCCCACCTCGCCCAACTCATCACCGGCATCAACCTCGAAGAAAAAGAACAGGTGCAGCGGTACAGCCTCGACCAGCAGCATACGCTGAAAGTCCTGAAGGCGGAAGGTTTAGCCTTGCATCCCCTGATCGTTACCCGCAAGAATTTTGGTTATGCCGATTACCCGGAGATCAGTTTTAAACTGCGCTTTCCACCCGAAGCGAACCTGTTTAAAGACGGCGCGGCCATTGAATGTTTCATCACCGGCGAAGAGCCTGTGAAAGGCGTATTGATGAGCCTTGATGGAAAGTCGGGCGAGTTTCGTTTGTTTGCGCCGGATTTCCCCGACTGGATCGAAGATGATGGCGTAGGCATCAAGCTGGCACCCGATACGCGCACGAACGGCATCATGAAAAAAGTGCTGGCCGACCTGGAAAAAAATAAACCGCTTTATACATTATTTGAATCGCTGCACGCTGAAGCTGATCGCGGTATAGCATCAACACCGTTATCGAAAAGCCTGTTGTCTTTCCGCAATCAACAACTGAATGAAAGTCAGCAACAGGCTGTTACTGCCATCGTACAAAACGAACAGCTTTGCATCGTGCACGGTCCACCCGGCACCGGCAAAACCACCACGCTCATTGAAGCGATCGGGCAATTGATTAAGAACGGGGAGAAAGTATTGGTATCCGCACCGAGCAATACCGCCGTTGATAATATAGCCAAAGGATTGATCCGTCATGGTGCGCGGCTGCTGCGGGTGGGCAACAGCAGCAAGGTAGACGCGACCATTTTTGAACACACACCCGAAGGCCGGCTCGCCAACAGCAAGCAACAAAAAGAGATCAAACAATTAAAGATCCGCGCCGAAGAATTCCGCAGGATGGCCCTGAAATACAAACGCAGTTTTGGCAAGGCCGAAAGGGAACAGCGCAACTTATTGTTCAAAGAAGTAAAACAGATCCGCACCGATATAAAAAAGCTACAGGCTTACAACGAAGAAAAATTATTTGAAGAAGCACAGGTGATCGCCGGCACGCCCGTTGGTTTGTACGACGCACAATTGCATAAATACAATTTTAAAACACTGGTGATCGATGAAGCCGGCCAACTCATTGAACCATTGGCCTGGTGTATCTTTCCGTTGGCCGAAAAGACCGTGCTGGCGGGCGATCACTGGCAATTGCCACCAACAGTACTCAGCCACGAAGCCATGCGCATCGGCTTCAACCGCTCCATTTTGGAAGTAGCCGTGCGGCATAACGCCAACGTGTACCTGCTGAATACACAATATCGCATGCGGCCTGCCATCGCGGGTTTCAGCAGCGCTTATTTTTATGAGAACCTGTTGCTCACGGCGGCACATTTGGTGAACAGCGGCACGCACATCAGTTTCATCGATACGGCCGGCTCGGGCTTTAATGAGACCCGCGGCGCCGATGGCAGCAGCCTGCAAAATGAAGGGGAACTGCGCATTGTGCAAAAATTATTCGAAACTGAATTAACCGACCTTGCTTCAACCGCTTTTATTTCTCCTTATGCAGGCCAGGTAACCGCTGCCAAAGAAATGCTGCCTGCTGGCCTGCGCATCAGCACCATCGACAGTTTCCAGGGACAGGAAACCGGCACGGTGATCGTATCGCTCGTGCGCAGCAACGACGATGGCGACATCGGCTTTTTAAAAGATTACCGCCGCATGAACGTGGCCATCACCCGCGCCAAAGAACAGTTGTTCGTTATCGGCGACAGTGCTACCCTCGGCGCCGACCCGTTTTACAATACCTTTCTTACGTATGTGGAAGGGCAGGGTAGTTACAGGACGGTGTGGGAGTTTGAGTTATAATAACACGAATTGAAATACAGAATTACACGAATTTTTAAGGCACGAATTACACGGATTGAATACAGGTTTATTACACGGATTGTTCCCCCTCTACCCTTAGGTAGAGGGGGCTAGAGGTGAGGGTTAGTTCTCTTCCGTATATTTTTTAAAACTATCCAGTATCGCCTGCCAGCCGCCCTGTTGCATTTCAAGGGGATTCTGATCTTCGGCTTCAAAGTTTTCTTCCACGATTGTGCTATCGCCCTGGGCAGTAAAATGGATCTTTACCTTGCGGCCATCGCCGATGGTATATTCAATGTATTCGTTCGGTGTTACCACATCGTACACACCGGCGAAATCGAAGCCCATGCTGCCGTCCCTGGCTTCCATGCGCGATAAGAATTTGCCACCGGCTTGCAGGTCGCTTTCTGCACGGGGCGTATGCCATTCGGGTGAAGGACTGCACCATTTGGTGATGTGTTCAGGTTGGTTCCAGTAAGTCCATACTTTTTCTACCGGGGCATTTACAGAAGCGGTTACCGTAAGGACTGGTTTGTTTTGCGTTTCCATGATGATTTTTTTTGATGATGATTGATACTGCAAACATCCGATAAATAGAAATACGGGCTGCTGTACAAACGCGACTATTGAAGGGCTTTTTGCGACGGAATTTGCCACCGGCCCCAACCGACCTTTATTTTTCCATTTTAACAAACGTTTCCCGTATAACTTTGCCAAAGTTTAAGCCATTTTACCATGCAAAAATCAACCCTGTTTTTCCTGCTCCTGGTTTGCTCCTTTTCTTTTGATGCGGCTGCACAAAAGCTCAACGTTAAGCAACAATTTACCGCTGCCGGCCGGCAATTGGGTTATATGCTTGAGCTGGCTGACAGTGCACGGTTGGTTCCGGGAACAGCACATTTGGTGGCACCCCGAACACAGGAAAACGGTAACCTGAAACTGGTAAGGGGCAGCGACTGGACCAGTGGTTTCTTCGCCGGTGCACTTTGGTTATTGTATGAAAATACCGGCAAACAACAATGGCTTACGGCTGCTAAAAAATACACCGCACTACTCGACGATCAAAAATATAACGGCGGCACGCACGACCTTGGCTTTATGATCTATTGCAGCTTTGGCAACGGTTACCGGCTTACCGCCGATACGGCCTACCGCAGCGTGATCGTACAGGCGGCAAAAACCCTGTGCACGCGTTTTAACCGGGCTACCGGCGTCATCCAGTCCTGGAATAAGAACGACCGGTGGAATTATCCCGTTATCATCGACAACATGATGAACCTCGAATTGCTTTTTGAAGCCACGAAGTTCACGGGCGATTCTTCTTTTTATAAGATCGCCGTTACGCATGCCAACACCACCATTAAAAATCATTTCAGGCCGGACAACAGTTCTTTTCACGTGGTGGATTATGATCCCCAAACCGGCGCTGTAAAGCAAAAGAATACCGCGCAGGGTTACAGCGACGCTTCGGCCTGGGCGCGCGGACAGGCCTGGGGATTGTATGGCTATACCATGTGCTACCGCGAAACAAAGGATCCCGTGTACCTGCAGCAGGCAAAGCTGATCGCCGATTATATTTTGAGCAGGCTGCCCGCCGGCGAAGTGCCGTTTTGGGATTACGATGCGCCGGGCATACCCAACGAACCGAGAGATGCATCGGCCGCCGCCATTACCGCATCTGCTTTATACGAATTGAATACCTATGTGCCGGGCAAGCAATACCGGCAAACCGCTGGCGCATTATTGAAAGTATTGGCCAATAATTATACATCGAAAGTGGGCGAAAACAATGGCTTTCTTTTACTGCATAGCACCGGCCACAAGCCCGCCAAAAGCGAGATCGATGTGCCGATCATTTATGCGGATTATTATTTTTTGGAAGCGCTGATGCGGTCGAAGAAAATGAAGTAAAATCGAAGCTCCTTGCGATTGAAAAAATCTTCCATCTTAAATCTCACATCTTCCATCAACTAACCTTAAAGTCTCACTGCGCTCTAAAAAAATATTCAATATTCATTATTCAATATTCAATGCTCAACCTGTTACCGGCAGCAGCACCACCTTCCGGTGCATCCTGATGATCTTCAGTTTATGCAACAGCCGCATGATGGCATAGGTAGGATCCAGTTCGTGCCAGCGAAAACCGAAGTTGGTAGCCGAAGGGTTTTTGTGGTGGTTGTTGTGGTAAGCCTCGCCCATCATCAGCAGGTCTACTTTAAATAAGTTGGTAGAAGTATTCTTCAGTTTAAAATTGACGGAACCGTATTTATGCGCAAACCAGTTGATGATCATGCCCTGCAGTGGTACCATCAATATGTGTACCGGCAACAGGAACAGCCACCAGGCCGAAGGCGCGAAGGCCAGGTACAGCGCGGTATAGATGGCTATCCAGCCGATGCGGGAAACGGTGGAATGCGCCAGCCTGTCCAGCAACCGCCAATCAGGAAGGTTCTTTAAAAATTTTTGTTCGGGTACGATGCGGCCGTCGTAAATACCGGCCGATACATTGCGCGCATGCCACATCAGTTTAAAAATATTGCTGTCGAACTGCGGCGAATGCGGGTCTTTATCCGTATCGGTATAAGCGTGGTGCATGCGGTGCATGATGGCATAAACGCGCGGGCTGATGTACGACGATCCCTGCGTAAGGTAGGCGAGGGTATAAAAGAAACGTTCCCAGAATTTATTCATTTGAAAAGCGCCATGTGCAGCATAGCGGTGTTGTAAAAAAGTTTGCATGAACAAAGAACTGTACCAGTGAAGGATCAAAAATAAAAGTATAAAAAGCATAATGTAATAAGGCAGCAGGTTGATGGCTGCCTTGTATAAACGTAATCCGCTGCGTATAGTTTCATTATTTACTGCAACACGGGCACTTTAACGTTTCAGGTGTAGTAAAATAAAGACACCCGCACTGTAAAGCGCAGGTGTCGATGCATTTAGAGATATATGAAGTCATGGAATCATGTACAGTCTATCCATTCATAATTCCATCACTCATAATTGTTTTTACTGGAAATTAAAATACGTCACCAGCGCCTCATCGCTCATCTTGTTGGAAGTTGTTTCCGATGTGGTGGTGTTTTTAAACTGGGGCGTTTCCGCCAGGTAATGAATGAATTGTTCCTGCGCCTGTCCCGTACCCGTTACATGTACCGACGTGGCATTTTGCATGTGGGTTGTTATTTCTTTGAAAAATTTGGTTTGAACGCTTTTCTCCTGGTTCTGCGCATTTTTTTCAGACGAATTTGAGGAAACATTTTCCCTTTTTACTTGCGCGAGTACCGAATAGGCAGTGTCTTCCGCGTTTGCTTTCCCCACGATCGTGGCGTGTTGGCCATCCATCCAGATGCCAAATTGCTTTTGATTGCTCATATTTTTTGATTTGGTGTACCCGTTGAAGCCAATAACCGTACCGTAAAAGCCTAAAAAATGTAAATAATGCTCTGTAAGATTTTAAAATGCCTCTTTTGTATAATTAATATGGCTATCTAATTTTTGATGGACTTATAGGTTTCGAACAATTTATTACCTTAAGAGAAATATTCTTATCATCTAAATTATTTTTACTAATGGCTTTAATTAGGTCATCTTGGCTAACAAAGGATTTGGGAGATTGAAATTGCTTATTCTTAAACCATATTACTAAATATATACCTGATTCAGTGTTTGCGCTTTTTAAATATGCTGGCAATTGAGTTTTAATAGCTGTTGTTATATCAGGGTGATGAGATTTTTTCAGTTCTAAGCAGACCTTCAAATTTTTTTGTTCTTGACTTGTATAAGAGAAAATTATATCTACGCTGCCATTGGCTTCTTTTACTTCTCTTGAAAGATTTATACCTTTTGTTTTACAATGATTATCTAATGTATTAGATATGTATGGCTGAAATTCTATTTCATTTTTTGGTTCAGAGAACTTACTATCTCTCCAAAAATTCATAAATCCTTCTTTAAGCAAAATTTCTTTTTCTAAAACTTCATCTATTATTTCTAAAATAAATTCTTTTAAATCTGTGTTAGTTTCTAGGCGATCATTTTTTCTAAATAGTACATCATTAATAAGGCTTTTGATAGAAACCAATTCGGCACTTTTTTCACATCTAACATCACTTACATTTTTTTGCTCATACTTTTTCAGCATATTGAATTTATAGAAATGGGGGATTCTATCTTTTAACATTCTAGACAATTACAAGGGATCATTTCTTCAAAAAAAAGATTATTAGTTTTGTTGAAATCTTTATGAATTTCGTCTACAAACATTCTTATTGCAGAAAGCAAGCCTTTTTTATTGCTTCCGCTTAATTGGATTTTTATTTTTCCATTTATGTAGTCTTCCTCAACAATTCCAATTGTTTCATCATATTCTAGCACAACTCCATGTTTCCAGTAAAAATTATTTTTGATAAAACTATGACTCCTCACTATAAATCTACTTAATAGACCAGAAGGCATGAAATCATAATGATATTCAAAGTATAATATAGGAAAATCAGTTAATGAAAAATCGGTTGATTTATCAGGAGGCAATAAATCAGGTGCGATAAATCCAGAACCATCTTTAAGTTCAAAACATAAATTATATTCCTTCATCAATTTTAATAATTCTTCCTGTTTATTCTCAAAGCGTAAATCATTCCATATAGTCTCTAAATTTGAAGAGTTAAATCGACCATTATTCTTTATCACAATTTCATCATCTAAAACTTTATACATTCCATCAACGCACCAATCGGTATTAATAAATACTGTTTTTTTCAAGAGTAAATCATGTTGGTGATGAATTATGACACCTAAATCATTTAAGTACTGACTTAAAAAATCGGCCTGTATTTTATTTAATTTGTTTTTATCGCAAATTTGTAAATATGTATCATAAGTAATAAAATCTTTTAAATTTGATAAGTTTTCAAGTTCACTTCGTATTTCAAGCCATCTATTGGATAGTTTCTGATTGGTTTGCGGCAGTTTGTAAATTGCTTTTTGAATAATACCCTTTAAATTTTGAATTGTATATTCAAATCCATTGGCGCAGCTAACGTCTACGAACTCTATTATGTTGTCAAACTTTTGCTTATATATACTTTCAGGTAGAAGTTTTTTTCTAATGTCACATTTGCTTAAGATAATAATTACAGGGCTGTTATTACTGAATAATTTGATTGTATTTAGCCAGAATTGAAAATCAGAATAATTACTCTCTTCCCTTGCTTCTGTTAGGAAAAGATAAATAGAACGATTAGTTATAAATAGTTGATGAGTCGCATCATATTTCTCTTGTCCTCCAAAATCCCAAATGTTTAACTTAAACTCTTTATATTCCCCACCAATATTAATAGGAAAAATAAAAGGGTTTTTTAATACATCAATTCCTTTTGTTGTAGTATTCTCTTTTAAAGTATATGAAGGTGTTGTTAATTTTTTAGTCAGAACCGATTTTCCCACATTTCCTCTTCCTACTATTACCATTTTTGCCTCGCACAATAAATCTTCAGTTTCAGCTTCTTGTTTAGATAGAATAAAATTCTTTATAGCAGTAAATCCTTCTTTTTGAATTTCATCAGGAATATTCTCAATAGTATTGTTTGTAAGTTTTACTTCTTTTAAGTCAGTTAAAGAAGTAATCCACTCTGGAATAGTTTTAATTTTATTGTAGGGTTTTGAATCTTCTAAAAAATAGTTTCTAATATTATCAAATCTAATTTCTTTTAATTTGCCTAGTTTTTTTAATTGGTGTGGAATTTCAGTCAAGTTATTATCAGAAAGATCTAAAACTTGTAAATCTTTTAAGTTGGATATTTTTTCAGGTATTTTATCTATTTTATTTGTTGAGAGATTTAAAACAATTAATTTTTTTAAATTTAAAATTACGGTTGGTATTTTTTTAAATTTGTTATCATATAGAACGAGTTCGGTTAGCTTCTCAAGTTTTAAAATTTCTTTTGGGATTGTTTCTAATTTGTTTTCGCCAAGAAATAATGCCATCAAAGAAGACAAATCAAATAATTTAGATGGAATTTGAGTTAAATTTAAATTATGAAGAACAATTTTATTTAAGTACTGGAGGGAAAAAACAATATCTGGTATATTATATAAGTTAGTTGTTCCTATATGTAGATAAGTTAAATTGGGTGGAAGGCCTTCGAGTGAGGTTAATTTTTTGCACCCTCCTAAATTTAAATAGTTTAAAGTAGACCATTCATTAAAAACTTTTGGTAAACTAATAATATTTTCATCTTTAAGTGTTACTTCTTTTAAGCTTTCTAATTCCATTAGTTTTAACGGGAAACTTTTCATATTTGATAAAGGGATATCAATTTTCTGGAGTTTCTTTAGATTTAAAATTTTAGATGAAATTTCGTTTACATGAATATTTCCAAAAAAAATTTCCTCAATATTTACTAAGTCAAATAAAGAATCAGGGATATTATCTAACGGGTGATCTAAATAAGTAAAATCTATTTTTTTGGAATCATTTTCTTTTGCTTCTGTAATGATAGCAAGTGCATTTTTTCTTACTGTATTCATAATTTGGGACTTATAATATTTTTAATTCTTTAAATATATACACAGAATTGAATACATGGTATTTTAAATTATATCTAGACCGAAAGTATTTATCGATGCGTCGGTGTAGCAATTGCAGTCAAAGCAAAAGGCTAGGGAGCAACCGTGAAATGAATATATACCACCAAAGCAGGTACGCGCTGCCTGCACAGAACCCGCATTGGAGACGGCTATTGTTTCCAGCATAAACCTAAGAGTTAGATTGCCCGAAATTTTAGTACATCGGTAAAAAGTACCACAAACCCTTCAAATAACGCCACATTGCCAACGTAGTACAATTTACCTTTGTACCGTGAAGCAAAAGGAAAAAATACCGGTGTACGATATCTGCAGCATTGCAGCGGAAAACAGCAATGCCAACCTCCTCATCGAACGCTTCGGCAACTACCTGGATAAGCATTATACCGACCTGCACCGCGCGCACCGCCATTCCTTTTACCATCTCGTGTTGTTTACAAAAGGGGAAGGCACTCATACGATCGATTTTCAGCAGTTCGATGTACAACCTTTTCAGATTTATTTCATGGTACCCGGACAGGTGCATAGCTGGCATTTTGAAGGTGCCGTGGATGGTTACCTGGTCCATTTCAATGAAAGTTTCATCAGCAGCTTTGTACAACCCGGGCATTACCTCGAACGGTTTTCTTTTTTCAACGGTATTGCCGGCGATGGCGTGCGGCAAGTGCCGGTAAAGGAACAACCGGAAACAGTGCGGCTAATGGAAGCCTTATTAAAAGAAAAAGAAACAGGAAGCACGCAAAGTCCCGACATGATCAAACTCTTGCTGCTGCAATTGTTCATCCATGTCGAACGAGCTACGAATTCCGGTCGCCTGGCAACTGCGCCGCCACAAAAAACATTGCTGCTGCGAAACTTCCAGCAACTGATCGACCAGCATTACCGAGAACTTCGACTGCCGAAAGAATACGCCGCGCTGTTGTTTGTAACACCCAATCACCTCAACGCGTTGTGCCGCGAACTGTTGGGCAAAACCGCCGGCGAACTGATCCGCGAAAGGCTGATCCTGGAAGCGAAACGGTTACTTACGAATGCAGCAATGAACATTACCGGCATTGCGTATGAATTAAAGTTTGAAGACAACTCCTATTTCAACCGCGTGTTTAAAAAAGAAACGGGTGTAACACCGGATGCATTCAGGAAGCAGTTTCTTCAACCCCAAAAAAATAACGGTCAATAAAAATATAATCATGGAAGCTAAAGATAAAAATCCCGGCGCCCTGCAACTGCTTAAGTGTAAATGTCCGCGTTGCCGCAGGGGCGATATGTTTGAAACCAAAAATCCTTACCGCCTTCGCCAATACATGAACATGCACGAAAACTGCGCCGTATGCGGGCAGCCTTTCGATATTGAAGTAGGCTTTTATTACGGCAGCAGCTATGTCAGCTATGCTTTGTCTATCGCCGTATGCACGGTTACCTTTATCGCCTGGTGGTTTACCATCGGCATTTCCATCAACGACAACCGCGTATTTGCCTGGCTTGTTTTTAATTCCATCCTCCTGCTCGCACTGCAACCCGTACTCATGCGACTGGCGCGTACCGGGTGGCTGGCCTTCTTTGTGCCCTACGACCCTTACTGGAAAATTCACCCGCCCAAAGCAACGGAAAGAATGAACAGGGGATTGAAAGATGCCTGGTAATGATTACGGATTACCAGTGACCAATTACAAAGCCAAACAGAAATCGTTAATAGTCCTCCGTGTTATCCGTTCAATCTGTGTAATAAGGTTTAATTCGTGGTATATTTATTCCCATGAAGATACTGTGGCTGTACCTCAAACCTTTTAAATGGCTCGTGATCCTTACAATGGCGCTGGCCGGGCTTGCGCAATTGCTTACGCTCATCGATCCCGTGATCTTCGGCAAGATCATCGATGAATATGCATTGAACCCCGGCAGCAAAACGGAAACCGAACTGGTGAACGGTGTACTGTGGTGGCTGCTGATTGCCGTAGGCGTAGCGATGGCCGCGCGGCTTTGCAAAACCTTCCAGGATTACGTGTTGCGGCTGGTAGTTCAAAAATTCGGCATGCAGATATTCAACGATGGATTGAAACAAACCCTCCGCCTCAGCTACCAGGAATTTGAAGAACAACGCAGCGGCGAAACCTTGTCCATCCTGCAAAAAACAAGAAAGGACACGGAATCTTTTATCAGTTCCTTCATCAATATTTTATTTTCTTCCCTGGTGGGCATCGGGTTTTTAATATGGTATGCCGTAACAAAACATTGGGCACTGATACCGGTTTTCGTGGTGGGCGTGTTGCTGCTGGGCGGACTAACGGGCCTGCTTAGCCGAAAAATAAAGACCGTGCAGCGCAGCATTTTCCGGGAGAATGCAAAAATGTCGGGCAGCATAACCGAATCACTGCGGAACATCGAGCTGGTGAAAAGCCTGGGCCTTACCTACCCCGAGATCCGCCGCCTGAAAGGATTGACGCAAAAGATCTTCGACCTGGAAATGGAAAAGGTGAAGAAGGTGCGTACGCTTTCTTTTTTGCAGGGCACAACATTGAACCTGCTGAAGCAATCGATCCTTTTCATTTTATTATGGCTGATCTTCCGGCACGTATTATCGCCCGGCGAACTTATTTCCATGCAGTTTATCACCAATACGATCTTCGGGCCGTTGCAGGAACTCGGCAACATCATTCTTTCTTACCGGGAAGCGGAAGCCTCGCTTCAAAACTTCGACGCGCTGATGAAAAAGCCCGTGGAATACCGGCCCGAAGAACCCATCGACATTGGCCAGATGGAAAGCCTGCAGTTCGATGGCGTGGTGTTCCGGCACAAGAGCGCGGCTGAAAATTCCATCGACCATATTTCCTTTACCGCCAAAGTAGGCGATTCCATTGCGTTCGTCGGGCCTTCGGGTTCTGGTAAATCCACGCTGGTGAAATTATTGGTGGGCTTGTATTCGCCGGTGGAAGGCAATATTTTTTTCGACGGTATATCGGTAAGGGATATACGCTATAACCGCATCCGTAAACAGATCGGTTTTGTAACGCAGGATACGCAGTTGTTTGCCGGCAGCATCCGCGACAACCTGCGCTTCACCAAGCCCGATGCCACCGATGAAGAAATGATCATCGCCCTGCAAAAAGCATCTTCCAATAATTTGTTGACGCGCTCCGATAAAGGACTGGATACCATTTTAGGTGAAGGCGGCACCAAATTATCCGGCGGCGAAAAACAAAGATTGTCTATTGCCCGCGCCCTCCTGCGCAATCCACGGCTGCTGATATTCGACGAAGCCACGTCGGCGCTCGACAGCCTGACCGAAGAGGAGATCACCGGTACTATAAAAAACATTGCGGCCGAACAAAAGCAGATCATCATTTCCATTGCGCACCGCCTCAGCACCATCATGCACGCCAACCGTATTTATGTACTGGAAAAAGGGCGCATCGTGGAAACGGGCACGCACGATCAACTGGTGGATTTAAAAGGTTTGTATTACGCCATGTGGCGGCAGCAGATCGGGGAGCGGAAGACGGTGGTAGCAGAAGTTGAAGCTGTTGAGGAAGAAGTAGAATAGTTTGATTACACGAATTTTTATTACACGGCTTAGGCGGATTACACAGATTTTGAAGAATGAGTTTTATTTATGCTTTGCGTATTCCTTTGCGCCTTTGCGTGAAAGAAAAAATCATCTTTCATACCGTAACAGTATCACACCGGAAGTAAAAAATTTTGACCCCATCAATCTTAATCCTGCCTGTTCATTATTTCCTTTAAACAAAGGCTTTCCTTTGCCCAAGATCAGCGGGTGTATCCAAAGCTGGAATTCATCTACCAGGTTTAAACTGATCAGCGCCTGCACCAGTTGACCACTTCCGTAAGCGATGATGTTTTTATCATCCCCTGTATTTTTTAAAGAACGTATGGCCGTTTCCAGGTTGCCTTTTATAATGCTGCTGTTGCTCCAGTCCGCTGTTTTTAAATTATTTGAATACACGATCTTATGCCGGTTATTCATCTGCATAGCAAAAGAAATATCTTCCCGCGGACAGCAGGGATCGCCGATTTTGGATGGCCAGTAAGCCGACATGGCTGCCCAGGTTTTACGGCCCAGCAACATACTGCCGGCCTTGCTCAATTCTTTTTCAAGTTCCATTCCCATATCGGGACACCATCTTTCAAAATGCCAGTCCAGCTCGCAGTTGGGCCCCGAGTAATAACCATCCAGGCTGATGTTCATGGATACGACCAGTTTCTTCAATAATTAGGAATTATAAATTAGTAATTAGAAATGTATTGGTTTACCCGATCAACGATGTTCAACCTTTCAACGACATTCAACTAATAACAAATTACCTGCAAAAATAACTTTGCATCCATTTAGACAAGCGGTTACAAACGACTTCAACCGGGTTGTTTGCGACTTCTTAGTTCCTTATCTTTAGTCACCCAAAAGTTAACTATATGAAACGCGTTTCTATCTTAGTGCCGCAGGATGCAGTAATGGCGAGTATTGTAGATCCCAGGACGATACTGGATGGTGTAAATGAGTTCCTGCTGGCGGCAGGCAAAGAGCCGCTGTTCAATATACAATTTGTGGGCCTTGCCAAACAGGTAAAATTATACAACGGAGTTTTCAGCGTACATACGGATGCATTGACCGGCGATGTGAAAACAACGGACCTGGTAATCATTCCTGCCATCGGTGGCGACTTTGAAGCAACGATGAAAAAGAATGCCGCTTTCCTGCAATGGATCAGGGAGCAATACCGGAACGGCGCTGAAATAGCCAGCCTGTGTACCGGTGCTTTTTTACTGGCCGAAACCGGTTTGCTCGATGGTAAAGAATGTTCTACACACTGGAATTTTGCCGGTTATTTCCGTGAACGTTTTCCTGCCGTTACCCTCGTGGATGGCCGCATTGTTACCGAGCAGCAGGGTTTGTATTCCAGTGGCGGTGCTACGTCGTACTGGAATTTATTATTGCACCTGGTTGAAAAATATGCAGGCCGCGAAATGGCCATCATGGCGTCTAAAATCTATGCACTGGAGATCGACCGTAAAAGTCAATCCCCTTTCGTGATGTTCAACGGGCAAAAGAAACACGAGGATGAACCGATCCGGCTCGCGCAGGAATTCATTGAGCAAAACATTACCGAAAAAATATCGGTGGAAGAAATGAGTTCTAAATTCGCCATCGGCCGCCGGCATTTCGAGCGCCGTTTCAAAAAGGCAACGAAGAATACACCATTGGAATATATTCAACGCGTAAGGGTAGAAGTTGCCAAGAAAAAATTCGAATCGAGCCGCCTCAATGTAAACGAAGTGATGTACGAAGTGGGTTACAATGACGTGAAGGCTTTCCGTACGCTTTTTAAAAGACTGACGGGTTTGTCGCCGCTGGATTACAGGAACCGGTATAATAAGGAAGCAGCAGTTGGGTAATAAAGTTAATGGTTGAAAGTTGAAGGTTGGCAGCCCATCACGGTCATGTCCCTTACGAAACGATATTACTATTTATTTTTACCTGGGCTGGCTTTTTCCTTAAACTGATTCTCGTGTTTAAACAGCTATATCTATTCTAGCAATACGATATTCAATGCAACAGAAAAAAAATGTTAGACCTGGTAATGCCTGCATAAAAAATCTGTGTAATCTGTTAAATCCGTGTAATAAACTTGTATTTAATTCGTGTAATTCGACTATTCGTGTTATAAAAAAAATAAAACACCCGCCTCAATCCTGAGCCGGGTGCCTGTATATTACCATCTGCGTTATTAAATTTATACCAGGAATTCTATCGCTGTTATTCTTTTTGCTTTGCTGTTGATTCGTTTTGTGCTTCTGTAATGTTGTCTTTCCGATTCCCTTCCTGGTATCCTTTTTCTTTATCGGCAGGAGTAACTGTTTCCTTTTCGGCGGGTTGGTATTCCCTGTCCTGCGGGTTTAACGGCTCCTGCTGATCCTGTTCATTAACTATTTTTTCCTTGTCTTTTGGTCGTGGATCCATACTATTGGATTTTTTCGCTGATGGTAATGTTCAAATTAAGAAAGTGCGTGCTTTACTTCTGCTTTCATGTTTGCCGCCTTGTCTTTTCCTTTTTGGGCCAGGTCTTCGCTTTCGCCTTTTACTTTTTCAAACTTGGCAGCCACGGCGTCAACAAATTCGCTGTACTTATCTTTTACAGCATCTTTAAGATCGCCTGTTTTTTTAGAAATTTTGCCCCTCGTGGCGGAACCTTTGTCCGGGGCAAATAAGATACCCAATACTGCACCTACTGCTGCGCCTAATAAAATGCCTTTGGCTAATTTTCCGTTACTCATAATGATGATTTTTTAAGTGAATTAAGATGGTGATATAGAATTTAAGAAAAATCGAATTGTTTGTAATTGTGCGAGGTGAACATCTCCGTAAAAAAATCCTTGATCCTTGTTTTAAAAGTCGACGTAGCCTGCAGGGTTTTGTTTTCAAAATATTCAACGTGCATCATTTTCATACGAACCAGCACAATGCTATCACTCAGCCTGCTTTTATCTACCGAGGTAGTATGAGTAGGAGTATCATCCGGCACAATGGATGCTTTTCCGCTAATTCGTACACGGTATGCTCCCCCTTTTTGATGGTAATCAAGGTATGCGTAAAAGTTTTGTTCAAGATTTTTTGCATATTTTCCATGGCAGGATGTGAAGAACCAGATGTTTCCATCTTCGTCTGTTTTAATGGTAGATATAATATTCTTCGGTAACTGCAACTCTGAATTCATTTCCGCTCTGAACATAGCAACTTTAATTTCCCCGATCTTCTTTTGAAGGAACTGGAGGTTGTCGTCTTTGTAGGATGGCATAAAATAAATTTTTAGGTTGTTTACTGTATCAACGGTAAAACAAAACTCAAACCAGTTCTGTTTAGTGTGCCACAACCGCCTAAAAGGCTTGTCTTGTAGAACTTATTCCTCGTACCCCGTGGAAAATTGTGGTGAGCAGCCGATTTTCCGCCCTGTTTAAGGGGTGGTCAAACGGGCATAATACTTTCTTAATAGTAACTGGTAAAGGAAAACCCATGCAAAAAGCAAGTCCCAAAAAATTATTACGCAAACCGCAGTCGCAACGCCGGCCGGGCCTGGAGTATAAAATGAACCCGCAGCCGGTAACCAAGCCGGGCAGTTCCAATGCCGGGAAATTACAAGGTAAAACAGCGCTCATCACGGGTGGCGACAGCGGCATCGGCCGCGCCGTGGCTTTGTTGTTTGCAAAGGAAGGAGCCGACATCATCATCGTTTATTTAAATGAACATACCGACGCGCAGGAAGTGCAGGAAATGGTGATCAATGAATATGAAAGAAAATGCCTGTTGATCGCAGGTGACCTGTCGAAAGAAAGTTTTTGCAAAACCGCGGCGGCGAGGGCGGTAAAACAATTTGGTAAGATCGACATACTGGTAAACAATGCCGCCATGCACTGGGAAAGCAAAACCCTGCAGGATATTACCAGCGATCAATTGCTGAAAACTTTTTCAACCAATATTTTTTCTATGTTCTGGCTTACAAAATATGTTTTGCCACACATGAAGAAAGGCAGCAGCATCATCAATACCACGTCCGTTACCGCTTACCGCGGCAGCGCAACGATGATGGATTATGCAGCCACCAAAGGCGCCATCGTTTCTTTTACCCGTAGCCTTTCTTCCAACCTGGTAGAGAAAGGCATTCGCGTAAACGCGGTAGCGCCCGGCCCCATCTGGACGCCGCTCATCGCTTCCAGTTTCGACGCGAAGAAGGTAGCCAAACATGGCAGCGATGCGCCCATGAAAAGAGCAGGCGAACCTGCAGAAGTAGCGCCCAGTTATTTGTTCCTGGCTTCAGCTGATGCTTCGTACATCACCGGGCAGGTAATTCATGTAAATGGCGGTGAGATTGTAAATGGATAATGATATTGTAAATGGATGAAAGGGATAGAACAACGAATATTTAAGAACAGATTCTA
>Ga0247806_10000819_pt1 | contig 16878 bp, 10 predicted proteins | sample UWRJL059202B1_FD_179935 | JGI IMG/M metagenome (GOLD analysis project Ga0247806, IMG submission 179935) | Plant litter microbial communities from Arlington Agricultural Research Station in Wisconsin, United States - UWRJ-L059-202B-1 | ecosystem: Environmental > Terrestrial > Plant litter >... | reverse complement strand
TGCCAGACATTTCGCGATTAATGGAAATAAATTGGGCGCTACAGCCAGGTAATAGATAACCTGAGTTTTAGGGCCAAATTCCTTTTGATACTTCTCAATGGATTCCTTTAGGGTACCGAAGGTTTCAGGGGCCTCAACATCTACAGAAGTGTAGTGTAAGTGTTCAGAAAATGCTGACCATTTATCGTCCTTAACTTTACCTGATCTTGAAAAACTATTTACGCCTTCCTTCAAAGCAGTTCTGAACTTTTCATCATTTAGCGGCTTACGCGCAGTTCCAATGATGGAATATTGCTCTGGCATATAGCCATCTGCGTAAAGATTGTAAAGTGCCGGCGCTAATTTGCGCAAATTTAAATCTCCCGTTCCGCCAAAAATTACGACGATAGTTGGATTGAGACTGATGTTTGTTTTCATCTGTTCGAGTTTGTAGTACTAATTATTTGTATTCCAATCGGCATGGAAGATACCAGCCTCATCAATACGTTCAAAAGTGTGCGCACCAAAGAAATCTCTTTGAGCTTGTGTCAAGTTTAATGGAGAATTTGCCGTTCTAAATGAATCATAGTAGGTGAGCGCAGATGCATAACACGGAATAGCAATACCGTTTGAAATTGCTGCAATTACAACTGATCTGGTTCCCGGTAAAATATCTTTTAGCTGCGATTGAATACTTTCATCGCTAAATAAATGTGGCAAATTTGGTTGCTTGGTGTAAGCCTGGTAAATATCCTCTAATAATTCTGCTCTAATGATGCATCCACCACGCCAGATCTGTGAGATCTCTTTTAAGTTTAGTTCATATTTAAATTCTTTGGAAGCTTGTTCCAATAAATGTAATCCTTGGGCATAAGAAGTAATCATCGCAAAGTATAATGCTTGCTCTAATTGGATTTCAAAGTTTGGTTTGTCTTCAATTTGAACAGCTTCATGCGGAAGTGCTTTAGACAAATCAACTCTTAGGGCTTTAAATTTAGACAAATCTCTTGTACTAACTGCCTCATTGATTGTCGGAATTGGCAATTGCAAATCGACAGATACCTGAGTAGTCCATTTACCCGTTCCTTTTGATTTTGCTTCATCTTTGATCATGTCGATCAACATGCCACCGGTTTTTTCATCCTTTACTTTGAAGATTTCTTTAGTAACTTCTAGCAGGAAAGATTTTAGGCGACCATTATTCCATTTGTCGAATAGAGAATAGATTTGATCATTATTATAACCTAAACCGTTTTTCAATAGGTCGTAAGTCTCAGCAAGAATCTGCATCATAGCATACTCAATCCCATTATGAACCATTTTCACAAAGTGGCCGGATGCACCGGGACCAATGTAAGCTACGCATGGATCCCCATTAACCTTAGCTGAGACAGCTTCCAGGATGGGTTGTACAGCTTCATATGCGTTTTTATCTCCACCCGGCATCATGCTTGGTCCGAAACGAGCACCTTCTTCACCACCAGAGATTCCCATTCCGAAGAAATGGAGTCCTTTTTCAGAAAGCTCTTCGGCGCGGCGACTTGTATCCGTAAAATGAGAGTTCCCGCTGTCGATGATCATGTCACCCTTCTCAAGAAGAGGTACTAATTCTCCTATTACGCTATCCACTATTGGACCTGCAGGAACTAGAAGTACAATTCTTCTTGGTAATTCAAGGCTTTGTAGAAAATCAGGTAATGATTCAAAACCTTTAAGATTGTGTGATTTGCCATCTTCTTCCAGTTTTTTAAGCATCTTTTGATCCTTGTCATAACCGGTAACTTTGAAGCCTTTATCGGCCATATTGAGCAATAGGTTTCGGCCCATCGTTCCAAGGCCAATCATTCCTAAAGTATATTTATCATTCATTTATTGTCGTTTTAGGGTGGGTAGTATAAACATGGTATTTCTCTGCGACCTGCCAAAGCTTAGCACCCCCTTTAATGCCATCTCTGTTAGTAACGAGTTTAATATTGTGATCTAATTCGAAATCTATATGCTTTGAATTTCCACCACCTATATATAAGGTATCATAGTTGAAAACTGTTTTATAAATCTGAATGATTCTTTGCAGTCTGTCGTTCCATCGCTTGTCGCCAATTTCTTCCAGCGCGTCTGTTCCGATATAATTGTCGTAATCTTTATTTTTAGTAATTGGCAAGTGAGCAAGTTCAAGATGGGGTAGGAGCTCTCCATCATAAACCAATGCGGTGCCGAAGCCTGTTCCAACGGTTACAACAATCTCGAAGCCTGTCCCTGAGACAATACCTAAAGCTTGTTGATCTGCATCATTGATGAGTCTTACAGGCAAATTTAGAAGATCGCTTACTTGTTGCGCAAGATCGATATTGAGCCACTTGTTTTTTGCCAGATTTGGAGCGGTTTCTACAATCCCTTTCTTTACGTATCCTGGAAAACCAATTGATACTTTGCCGAAGTCATTATTGAATGACTTTAGAATCTCTTTGATACAGTCAATAATTGCTTCTGGGGTCGATTTTTTGGGAGTAGGTACTTTTAAGAATTCTGTGACCATCTCACCATCTTTGCTTAGAATACAGCCTTTAACACTTGTCCCACCAATATCAATAGACAGGATATTGCTGCTTAGCTTACTTGTTTGAACGGGCATATTTTGTTTTTAAGTTAAATGGCCTGTATTTATTATATCTCAAAATAACAAATTTTAGTCCGATAACTGACGATGTTATTTTTTATAATGTGGAATAATTACTGGTATATGTCAATCCACTAAAAAGTGTGTGGAATAAAAGTCGGAAATTTTCTGTATTAGCTTATACTGTACGCTATTGTATACGGATTCAAAACATCTAGGAATAAATCAGTTACAAATCTTATGGTGTTAAAGAATGTTAAAAAATATTTATGTAAATCATTTGCAATTAATATTTTCTTTCGTATCATTGTTAAAGGGAATAGCCGATTTTGCACAAATGGTCGGTTATTTAGTAAACCAAGTATATTATCATTATAAACCAAGCTATGAATCGAACTTTTACAAAACACCTATGGAGTGATTTCTCACTTCAATCTTTCAATCAATTTCAAAAGCAGTCAAGACCTATTTCGGGTTCTGTTTTGCGTATGACTGATTTTTAGTACTCAAGCAAACTAAAACCGATTTAATTTATATTTTAATTTCCAGCGAGTAGTTTTCGTTACTTCTATTGTTTTCGAGGTGAGCAAGTTATTTGTATGCTTTTTAAAATATTCTCGTTAAAATCAAACAATCAATAAACAGTTTTTTAATCAGTTAATACTTAATTATCTGTTATGCGCATTATTGCAACTATAACTTTTCTGGGTGTGCTGTGTACAACAACATACTCCTTCGGCAATACGGCTAGGTCTGCCTGTGTTACGAATAACTTCTCATTTAAGGGAAGCTTCCAGCAGGATACTACCAAGGCAGGGCAGGACACCACCAAGGTAGTTGACACCACCACAGTTGGGATCAAGCCCTTGGTTAAGTCTATAGCAAGGAAGCTCGAATCTAAGAGTAGTAATCTAGATCCTAAAAAGCTTGCTATTTTTCCTGCAATCTCACTGCAACAATTTTTGAAAGGTGAGTCTGCAGGTCTTTACGTTACTGAGCCTTCTGGCGAACCAGGAACTGCTCAAAACATGTTTATTCATGGAACATCTCAACCATTGCTTTCTCAGCGTGAGGTTTTCCAAACTCAACCTTTAGTTATTTTAGATGGTGTTCCTCTTATTGGTGAGCACCCGTTTGCATTTGATATCCAACAGTTCAAATTTGACAGAATTGGTCCAGCTACAAATCCTTTAGCTAACATTAATATGGCTAACATCAAATCTGTTCAAGTTTTGAAAGGTTTAGATGCTACTGGTATATATGGTCCTAAAGGTGCTAACGGTGTTATCTTATTAACTACAGATTCCCCGGGTTCAAAAAGAAGGATCACATTTGATACTTATGTAGGTGTCGCTACACCAAATGCAGTTACTACTGTAAATGGTAAATTTGAAAATGATTTCAGAAGACAATTCTATAATAAGTATACTGCTAATGGAGTTTATGGCGACAATGATGTTTATCCATTATATCTAAGTGATTCATTAAACAATGATTATTATGGTGCATCAAACTGGAATGATACTTATTATGCTTCTACACTACAATACGGAATAAATGCTAGTATCGCCGGTGGTTCTGACCGTGCGAACTTCCGTTTTTCAGTTGGGAATTTGCGCAGCGCAGGTATTGCAGATGAAACTAAGGCTGATCGTTATGATACTCGCTTTATTATCAATATGAAACCTGTAGGATGGTTAACGTTTAGTGCAATGGTTAACGCCAATCGTATTCAACGTACGCGTAACAGAAATGTTCGTGACAGATTAGCCCAGGTAAACTACATTCCTGATTTAAGTTCTCCAATTGCTCCTAATAAAGACAAATACGGACAATATTTGGCAGAATTTGATAAAGGATTCGACAAAAACAAGTCAAATATATTAGAAGGTTATATTAAAGTTGGTATAGATCTTGGAAAATTCAAATTCCAAACTACTGGAGGTATAGACTATTACGAAGGTTATCGTGATATTTTCTTCCCACGTACATTGTTACAAACAACAAATTATGCATCGAATTATTTTGGGTACAATCAACGTGCAACAATTGACAACGTTGCAACATATGATCTGGATCTAAATGAGGATCATAAATTCAACTTTAGTTTAGGCAATACGATTCAATATGACACTTATAGATATAGCTATGCCTATGCCTATAAAGGAAGTAATGATTTTATTAAATTAAATCTTTTACGTTCTGATCCAAATGCAGGGGATTATCTTGAACCTTATGTTTTTAGAAGGGAACTGGTATACAAATTCCTAGATAGAACACGCAATAACCAGCTATCATTCTATGGTAAGGCAGATTATAGCTTCAAGGACAAATATAATTTCTCTGCAATGGTACGTGCAGATGCTTCTTCCAATCAACAGCCGACTAGTCGTTGGTTCTATTCTCCAATAGTATCAGCAGGATGGGACATGAAAAAAGAGTTTTTTGCAGACAGCGAGACTTTTTCAGAATTGAACTTAAGAGCAAGTGCAGGTAGAATGGGTAGGTATGAAAACTTTGACAATTATGCTCAAGGTCCTCAGTATACTGCATTCATCGGTTTTACTGGAAATTTAATTGCTCCTGGATATAATGGTATAGCTACCTTGACACGTCCATATACAACTGGTTCAGTGGGTTATGGTTTAGACTGGGCTTACACAGATCAGGCTAATCTAGGTTTGGATGCATCGTTCTTAAATGATCGCGTTCATGCAAGCATTGATGGTTACTACAAACATGATAAGAATATGTTATTAGGTATACCATCGGCAGCAGAATATGGGTACACTTCAGTTATCCAAAATGGAATGGCTATCCGGAATATGGGGGTTGATTTAACGCTTAGCGGTGATATTCTTCCTAAGACTAACACTGTTTCCTGGACTTCAGCGATCAATGTAAACTTTAATCGCAACAAACTAACTGCTTTGCCAGGTGGGTTAGATCAAATTATAATAGGAGACAGGTTATTGAAAGTTGGTGAATCTGTTGATGGATACTGGGTATTAACAAATGAAGGTATCTACAATACAGACGCTGAAGTTCCTTCAAATGGTAATGGTGGTAAAATGTCATACAATGGGCTGACTATGAAAGCTGGAGATCCTAGATGGAAAGACATCAATGGAGACAATGCGATTACAGATGCAGATAGAACAATAAAAGGACATGCACTTCCAACATTATCAGGAGGTTTCAATAATGATTTTGCTTATAAGAACTGGACATTAAGTTTAAACTTTTACTACAATCTTGGTCGTGATTTAATCAATCAGGAAATGGCGAATAGATTCGACTTTGTTAACCGTGAAGGTTTAAATGATATTAACTCTGTAAGAGAAATCACTTTCTGGGAAAAACGTGGTGATTATTCTAAGTACCCACTTTACAACCCATGGAGTTCAGTATCCCCATACCAAGTTAATCAGGATTTATTCATAGAAAATGCATCATTTATAAAGCTTCGTACTGTTTCATTAGGTTATGATATGACTAAGATGTTCAACAAAAAGTCGCCTAATGTAGCACGTTTCTATGTTTATGGTAGTGTCCATAATGTATTTACTCTGACAAATTATACTGGACAGGATCCTGAATTGGCAAGTTTCACTGGATATGATACGGGTTATGGATTACAGATTCCAAGAACCTATACTGTAGGTGTTAAGTTGGACTTTTAATTCCTGATCAATTAGAAATAATATTTAGTAGCATTTAAAATTGAGAAAATGAAAAAAATAATTTTGCTGAGTCTAGTTGCTTTTACCCTGCTCGCAGGAGGCTGTAAAAAGGCACTGGATATCAACTCAACCCGTGTGGTGAATGAAGTGAACTATTGGAATACACTTGAAGATGCCCGTGCGGGTATCATGGGAGTGTACGGGTTAACCAGAGCAGCTTTGGCCGATAATAATGGTCACTGGATCTATGGTGATGTGCGAATGGGAAATTTTGACAGCCCTATTCGTCAGGATCTTAAAGCGGTCATAAAGAATGATCTTAACGCTTCTTATCCTGTAATTAAGGAGTTATCGAATTGGAGAAGATTTTACGCGATTATTAATGCGGCAAATATTTTCTTAGAGCGCATAAAAGAAGTAAAAGACAATGACGCGAGATACACTCAGAATAACATGGATGTTGATATTGCACAAGTGCGTTTTTTAAGAGCATATGCTTATTTCTATATGATTAGAATCTGGGGTGACGTTCCATTTTTAGTTACTTCTCGTGATGGAAGTTTTGAAAATGTACCTAGAACTAATCAAAATGCAATTTTAGAATTTGTTCAAGCAGAGATGCTTGCATCAGCTCTTGTATTGCCATATCGCTATAGTGTTAATGATATTCAACAGCCAGGATTGTACTACAATGAGTTTGATAGCAGATGGAATGGTGCATTGATAAGAAAGCTAACTGCTTACGGAATGTTGGCAAACGTTGCTGCTTGGCAAGGGAAATATACTGACGTTATTAAGTATGCAAATATCGTCATTGTCGATTATCCTAGGGCTGCGATGAACTATACATCAACAACTTTTTTAACACAAAGAAATGGTTTCTTCTATGATAAGAGAAATGAGCATTTATTAGCCTTTGGTTTCGTATGGGGTCATCAGGATGCTTCGTTTTCAGGTAATATGGAATCTCTAGCTTTAGCTGAACCTGTAGTTAACAAAAGCATTCCTGATGTTTTTGTACCAAAGGATTCTATTCTATCTATTTTCAGAGAGAGTAATGACGGAAGGTTCAACATTGATACGACAGGTGTGACGCATTCCCAGGCATACTTTACTAATTTCCTTGGGAGGTATCCAATCTTCAGCAAGATTAAAGTAATGCAAGATGGTTCAACTGATCCAACATTTAGAATTTACTCAAGTTCCATTGTAATATCAAGATTAGAAGATATTACTTTACTGAGAGCTGAAGCTTACGCTGCTCTTGGTGAAAATGTTAATGCAATTAATGACTTAAATACAGTTAGACAATTGAGATATAACGTTGATAATAAGGGTCAGTTAAATGAAAGCGCAAGTACATTTGTCGCTTACAACGCAACCAGAAATGGTACTCCAATCGATGCTATCTTTTTAGAAAGACAGAAAGAGTTCATGGGAGAGGGAATGCACTTTTATGATCAGGTTAGGTACAACAAGATTAAGGGCACAAACCCTGCCTTTATGAATCTAATAGCTACTGGTGGCATTTATTGGCCGATCTCCAGAGATCTTTTGGCTCAAAATCCACTGCTTACACAAAATTCATACTGGAAGTAATTAAGGAAATAAAGACATGAAAAAATCAAATTTTTACTCAAGATTTTTAGCTGCAGCATTGCTCCCTGCACTAATGTTTCAAGTGGGATGTAAAACAGAGAACGTGTATGAGAACTCTCAGGCAGTAAATAATTCTACTGATTTAACTACCTATGCATATTTAAAAAGTAAACCAGGAGTTTATGATTCACTTTTGTTTTTAGTGGACAAGTTAGGTCTACAGAAAACATTAGAGGATAGTTCGGTTACGACTTTCGCGCCCTCAAATACAAGTTTTCAGATTGCTATTAAGAACTTAAATGAGGTTCGTAGGTCTCAGAATAGACCAGCTGTATTTTTGAAAGATATAGTTTCAGGTTTAGCGGTTTTACCAAAGGACTTGCCGAAAGCAAAAGCTGACCTGTCACATATTGATACTATGACTGCAAGGTATATTATCAGGAAGCCATTTTTGTCAAGTGATTTTTCAGTTGGAGATGGTCAAACAATTTTAAGTGTTCGTCATGGTTTTCCTATGCATGGTCAACGTTTGTATGCGGATGCCCAAGGATGGCAGAACGGCGGTTCAGAAGTTATCGAATTTGCTAATACCAAACGTAGTGTGTTTGTTCCAAACTGGTCTAAAACTACAACCAGTTCAGTAAACATTAAAAGTAAAAATGGTATTATTCATTTGTTGAGACCTGATCACGTGTTTGGTTTTGATGAGTTCGTTAGACGTTTGACATTAGTTCCACCTCCAACGAATTTAATCTTTGCTGATATGACAGCCTACAATAATGCGTTGCCTAAACCTACCACACCTCCTTATAGTGTGAAGTTTAATGGTGATTATCAAGATGGTGTAGTTTCAGGAGGAGAGCGAATTGATAAATTATTTGACAATAACGTATTGACTAAGTTTATCGCAAGATTTACAGAGGGAAATAACAATCCAACGATTATTACCTACAAGTTTTTCACTGGACCTGCAATTGCAAACGTTTACACTTTAACCTCTGCGAATGATGCGCATCCAAGAGATCCTAAAAGCTGGAGATTGGAAGGCTCACTTGATGGTACAAACTGGGTACAGTTAGACACTCGTCAGGATATCGATTTTGGTTCTTACTTTGAAACCAAGCTCTTCGATTTCCCGAATACAGTTGCCTATTCTTACTACAAGCTTACAATTTTAACTAATCATGGTGACGGTCTTTTCCAGATGGCAGAATGGTCATTAAACTTTAGGCAATTAGATTAATCCAGAGATTTTAACCAAATGACTATTATGCAAAACACAATTAAATATAAAGCCTTTATACTACTTACAGCAGTAGTTGCTTTCTCTGGTTGTAGAAAAATATTTAACCTTCCGGAAGAAAGAGACTATTTAAGTACTAGAGCGGATTTTACTGTAAAAACCTTTGACCCAAGATTAGGAAGAACAACTATTCGTCAAGGAATCTTTAATGCTGATAACTCTACGTTCCCAATGACATTTGAAATTGTCAATCCTAGATTCGGCGATGGAAGAGATGCAAGTGATATGCTGGCTGTTAGACCTACGCTTGTTTGGACATCAGAATATACAGGTAAAGAGGCTAGTATAGCTGAAATTGAAGCTAAAAGAAAGCTTGAGCCACACCCGATGGTTGAAATGAGAAATTCCGGTGAATTCATTCTATGGAATACTGCTACAAGAGCTGATCTAAAACCTGCAGATTCAGTAATTTATCCACAGGATATTAGGTATTTCGATGTAAAAATTACCAATTCTGGAGGATCAAGAATTATCAAGAATTTGCAATTTACACCAAGGATTGAAGTTCCTTATGAGCCAAGCAGAGATTATAATACGATAACAGGTCTACCGAATACTTCTACCCCTGGAGGAAAAACCAGGATTTATAATTATCCAAATTTGTCTGGTACAATAAGGGGAGAATCAACTAATACTCCGTTTCAAAGCCCTGATAATGCTAATACTGGTCTTGTATATATGTATATCAGAAAGTACACAGGTGACGGAGCTAATGGAAGTTCATTAAGATTTAAGTTTTTAAATAAGGATTCTGTCGCTATTGATCCGGTAAAATTTGGTGATACTAAATGGGATCAATTGGTTCATGGATTTAATATGGTTAAAACTAAAGAATATGTTCAATACGATGTTGCTTATCCAATACCACTCGCTAGAATCCCAACCCGATACACTGCAGGGGGGCCTGAAAATTATGGTGGTGGTAGTGAAGCGTATGTAGAGTTTAGTTTTTCACGTCTAGGTTTTAATAATGCTCGTGAAACTGGTCGAATTTCTACCAACTTCCAAATCTTTGAAAAAGGAGACTGGGAGATTGTCTTCCACTTCAAAACAGTTAACCCGAAATTTGAGAACGAGTAATCCTAATGATAAAAAATTAATACAATGAGAAAACAAATTATTTTGCTATCAATTTTTTTCAGTTGCATTTTTCTGTGCAAGGATTTGATGGCGCAAACTAAGAAGGTTACCATTAGAGGAACGGTAACAGACGCCGCATCCAACGAACCAATGGTTGGAGCGTATATTTCCTCTGGCGTCCCTCTAAAGGTTGTCGCTGATGTTAAGGCAAATGGGTCTTATACTGCGATTATAGATGAAGGAGCTACATTAACATTTAGTTATGTCAGTTATGATACGCAAACAATCAAAACTAAGGCAGGTCAATTAATTTATAACATTAAACTTAAAGAAACCCGAAATGAATTGGGTGGAGATGTTGTAATCAGGGGTTACGTAAAAAGAACCCGTGAAACTACTACAGGATCATCATTTATCGTTTCAGGTAAGGAAGTACAGGATGTACCAGTTGGTAACGTTGAGCAGTTGCTTCAAGGTAAGGTTGCTGGTTTGAACATTCAGAACAATACAGGTGCTCCAGGGATGCGTGGAAGTACGAATATTCGTGGTTTGTCAACGATCTCTGTAACTGGAACTGGTGAAAGTGCTTATCTACAGCCTACATCACCTCTTTATGTAATTGATGGTGTACCAATGGATGCGGATAAAGCATCTGAATTTGGTTTTGATCAACAAGGGCCTGGTGTAAGTCCACTATCAATGATTCCTCAAGAAGATATTGCGAGTATTGAGGTACTTAAGGATGCTACTGCAACTGCACTATATGGTTCTCGTGGTGCTTATGGAGTAATCTTAATTCAGACTGTGCGTGGAAAGTCTGAAATTCCTCAAGTTAGATACACTTCACAATATTACGTTTCTACAGTTCCACCATTACGTGACACTTATGGAGGTAAAGAAGAACGTGATTTTAAGCTTGCTCAAATTGAAAGATATGGTTTAGGTGTACAAAAATATTTAATTACAAATACCCCATTTTTAGCTGATAGTTTAAATGCCTTTTATAATAATTCCACTGATTGGCAAGATATATTTTACAGCTCAAGGTTTAATACAACTCATAACGTTGCATTAGACGGTGGTGATGATAAATTTAACTACAAAACTAACGTAGGTTACTTTTCACAAAATGGTATTATCGAGAATACTGGTTTTGAGAGATATAGCTTAAGTATGAATATGGAGTTTAAACCTTCGACCAGACTACGTTTCTTTGGTCAGGTAAGAGGCTCATTAGGAAAAGTTCAATCTGGTAGCGGTACGGGTGTACTGCAAAAGGTCGTCGACGATAGTGCAAATAGATCGTCTCTTTTGCCTGGTCCGTCCTTCTTATTAGCAACTAGTGACGTGTTATCAACGCTTCAGATTAGAGAAAGCGCTGGTCCAAGAAACATTAATGCACAAATGGACGCAAGTTATGAGATACTTCCAGGTTTAAATGCTGGAACTACTGTTAACTATGATTATGTAACAGAGACTAAAGATACGTTCTTACCTGCAGCTGCAAATAGCCAGTTTGCACAGGTGTATAATTTCAGTGGATATGGTTCAACTTTATATAATAGAAATAATATATCATATGTAAAATCTATTAATGAAAGCCATAACTTCTTTGGTAACTTATTTAGCGAGGTCTACATTAGAAATAATCAGGAAGAATCAACTAGACTTGAACGTTCTCCAAATGATCAGTTTGAAGGCCCTCTAGGTTATGACGGCTACTTTTCAAGAGGTGGTGGTGTATTAAATACCTTCCGTGATTTGAAAACTGTTGCGATTGCAGCAGCTTTTACTTATGATTATAAGAAAAAGTATGTTGTTGATTTAACTTATCGTCTAGATGGTTCATCAGCAAGTGGTCAGCTTGATCCATATTCTAAAAATCCTTCAATAGGTTTAAAATGGAACTTCCAGAAAGAAAATTGGTTTAAGAATGCTACCTGGTTAAACTATGGTGATATCAGGCTAACTGGCGGACAAAACATTTATCCAAATGGTACCTTGACTGACATTTATGGAGAATACAATCCGACAGGTTTTTATAATAACTCTCCACGTGTAGGTATTAATATCGATCGTATCCCAAATCCATATCTTAAAGCAAAAAATGTAATTCAATACAATTTTGGTTTAGATTTTGGAATATTTGACGGCAAATTAGATCTGATTTTTGATACGTATTATAAAAAGGTTGACAATGAATTATTTAAAAATGATCTATCTAATACGTTAGGCTTTAATACCTTCCAAAGTAATGGTGTAGCGTTAGCGAATTATGGTTATGAATTGTCGTTAACAAGTCGCCCGTTATCTAAAGAAAGTAAACTTCAGTGGACAATTTCACTAAATGGTGCTTGGAATCAAGACGTATTGTTAGGTATTCCTGATCAATACAACGGTCAATACATTAATATGATTGACAACCAAGATAACATAGTTCAGTATATTGCTTTAAGAACTGGAAGGAATTCATTATCAAATTATCTTTTTGTAAATCAGGGAGTATATGGCAGTACAGACAACGTTCCTGTTGATCCGGTAACTGGTCTCCGTATGAGGAATGGTGGCAACGGCAGTACATTACAGTCTTATCAAGGTGGTGATGCTAGGTTCTTTGATGCTAATGGTGACTATGTAATAAATGGTGCTGATAGACAAGTTTCAGGAAATACACAACCTTTGGTAACAGGTGGTTTTACAAACAACTTTCAGTACAAACAATTTGGCTTAAACATTTTTGCCTCCTTTACAGCAAAAAGATCTGTTTTAAATAATGCTTTGGCAAAACGGTTACTCTTGCTTAGTGATCCTTTCAATACAAATTCTATTCCACCAGCTGGGAATTTGAACATCTGGACAGGACCTGGTGATTCTGATGCAAGTTTTGCAAATGCCTATAATTATGCACATGAGGTTTATATGAATAATTTCAGATATGAGCAGACGCTATGGCAAGAAAATGGAAGTTATTTCAAAATAAATCAGGTTACATTTTCTTATAATGTAGAAAAAAAGTTAGCTAAAAGAATAGGTTTGAATGGTATTCGGACCTTCTTATCCAGCTCTAATCTTGTAGTATTCTCTCCATATTCAGGTCCTAATCCAGAAAATGTTACGAGTTTAGGTAAGGATTTATCTGCGGGTTATCCGAATCCAAGAACATTCACATTAGGTTTTAACGTTACATTTTAATTAACGGCACAAAAAAGATAAGACATGAAAAAGATTATTATTTGCTTATTAATTGTGGTAAGCGCTTCACAATATGGTTGTAAAAAGTTCCTGAGTATAACTCCAATAGATAAGTTGACTGGAAATAACTTTTATCAATCTGCTGATGATATTGAAAGTAATATCACGGATATGTACGGGCAGTTGTTCGACAAATATACAGCCACTTCCTTTGCTGGAGCTACTGGAGAGTTTCGTTCAGGTGAAGTTGTTACTTCAATTCAGGGTGGACGGATGGAAATTGGACGATTGGGAGGCCATACTAGACAAACACCAAATCCTCAAGGTAATTTGGGTAAACAAACAATCCCTGTTACTACTGTTAATGATAGATTATTGCTTCAAGGTTTAACTACTGATGGCTACAATTTCTATAATTTGACTCGTTGGAATGAATATTATCGTGTTATACAGGCCGCTAATATTTTAGTTAGTAAGTTGGAAGAAGTTATTCCAGCACTAACGGCTGATCAAACAAAACGATACATTGCAGAAGCTAAATTCATCCGTTGTTTTTGTTATTTTCAAATGGTTAGATTATATGGTGATGTAGTTTATTATACGACTGCTTACCAAAAGGATCCTTTGCCAAGGGAAAACATGGTTTCAGTAATTAATAAGTGTATCGAAGATTTAAAGGGTCCTAGAAATGACCTTCCATTAGTAATTAACGATCCATCATTAAGAGGTGTTCGTGCTAGTCGTGGAGCTGCAATTGGTTTGTTAATGAACATGTATATGTGGAATGCTGGATTCGATCCAACTCAGAAGATGAAGTATTATACTGAGACGGCTGCCTTAGGTGAAGAAATAGTCGCAAGTGGTGCGTTCCGTTTATTAAACATTACTGAATGGTCAACTGTTGCTAAGGGTCGTTCCGAAGAAAGTTTGTTTGAGCTTTTCAGAACCTTGAACTATAATACTGACTTAAATAATCCATTTGCTCAAGCAAATGCTTATTCTCCTTTTGGTGATGCGTTTATTCACTTCCCATATAAGCAACCTGAGTATACCCACCGTTTTAACTACGCAGTATTTACTGAAGCTTACATGCAGAAACTGTATCCAGATTTAACGGATCAACGTTTACCAGTGTGGTTTACTGCTCCATTTGATCAGAATGCAGAAACCTTTCAACTTAAGAAATTTGCAGTAAATACATTCATCGATGCTAACAATCCGAATCTTGATATAAATCCTGACAATACCTATCTTATCATGCGTTATTCAGATGCTATTTTATTAGCAGCTGAAGCCTATGCAGAGCTTGGAATTGGTATTGCAGATGGTACTACTGGAGCCGGTAAAATGTTAAATATGGTTCGTAGACGTGCCGTTGCACTTGAATGGCCTAAAGGTGCCTACGAAGGAAACATTAAGGATGCAATCTTTTGGGAACGTGCTAAAGAATTAATGGGAGAGGGAAGTCATTATTTTGATTTGGTTCGTACCAAAAGAATTTTAAATAAGGCTTACACTGACAATCCTCTTACTGCTGACAAATTTGGAAGAGGTGGTTGGACATGGCCAATCGATGCATCTGCACTATCAAATAATCCGTATATGACTTTAAATTCATATTGGATAGGAACCGGTCTTTAATCTAATTGAATATAACCAAATGAAAAATTTTATAAAAAAGCACTTCATATTACTGGCGCTGGGCTCTTTGTTTCTAAGCTTAACAATTTCATCATGCAAAAAGGAGTATTTTATTGATGGTGGACCATCAAAAGCAGAATATGATGGAACTATTCTACAATATTTAGAATCTCATCCAAAGTTCGATACGGTTGCTCAAATTGTTAAACTGGCAGGTTTAGAAGACGTTTTTAATAATGAAGAGATTACGTTTTTTGCACCAACTGACGAAGTAATCAGACGTACTATTGGATTGGTAAACACTGACCTTCCTTTTCTACAAGGTGGTTTAAACCAACAATTATTCTCATTACGTAAGGATACCATCCGAGTTTTAGCCGATGTTCCATCAGCTATTTGGAGAAAGTATTTAATGCGTTACATGTTCAAAGGTAAAAATGTTTTGAAGGATTATCCACAATTAGATTTCCTGCTCAAGCCATTGTATCCAGGTGGATTTTACAGAGGCTATAACCAAGATTTATCGAATATTGGAGTTGTTTATAATAGCGCCAATAACGTAGCTTATACAGGTTATCGCCAGTTGTCAATTTCTTACATTCCTGATCCGGCCAATCCGCAGAATTTTATTGCGGCTGCGGTTGCTTCTTCTGACATGCAACCCAAGAATGGAGTTGTTCATGCTTTAGCGATAACGATGAATGGTAGCATTGGCCAGGTATTTACAAGTCCGGGAGCTAACAACTTTGGATTTAATTATGAATTTAATGATGAGGTAATTCTCACCAAATAAAATGTTTACTCAGTATTGTTACTAACAATAGATTAATAAGCTGAACAATCAAATAGTTTAAAATATTAAATATAAACAGTATGAAATATAGATACACCAGTTTAATTGTTGTATTCGCCGGGTTACTGATTGGCGGTTGTAAGGAAGAGGATAAGGAGTTTAAGAACCCTTATGAAGGTGGGAAGGAAGCTTTAGGTATAGTTACCAATGCACAGCAGGTACCTGTGCCAGATGTTGGTGGTGCCGGTACTGAAGTAACAATTGCAGCCACAGGACTAGTAAAGTTGCATGAAGAAGGTCGTTTGAAGTTTCAGTTCAATGGAGAACCCGCAGACATTAAGACTGTAACTCCAGCTGGAATTGTTGTAGTTGTTCCGGCTAGAGCTAGCTCAGGTGTAACTGCATTCGTTGTCGATAATCAGTTAGTCTTTGGCCCGCAGTTTACTGTGACAGGAAAGGTGCAGATTGATCCAACATGGAAAAGTACAATTGGTGCTAGTGGAGCTGTACTGAAAGGAATCAGGCTTCCTGATAATAACATTATGATACTTGGTGATTTCTTAAACTACGATAACAAAGGTATTGTTAAACCTATTAGGAGAATTGCAAGACTTCTTCCGGATGGTACCTGGGATCGTACGTTGCAATCTGGAGAAGGAGCTAATGGAGCGCTATATGATATGGCTTTTTTAAATGGTAAATATTATATCGCCGGTTCGTTTAGTGGTTACTCACAGAGAAATGGTGGTATCAGTAATATCACCCAAATCAATAGTACCGGAGTAATAGACACAGTTTCTAGAGAAACCTACCTTAAAAAAGGGATTACTGTATCTCCATTTAATGGTGGGGTAGATAATGCAATCACTAACCTTTATAGTTTTGGTGGGAAGCTTATTGCTACCGGAAATTTTAATTACTTCTTATCACGCCGTTACGATCAGCCAAGTTACACTTATAAGGATAGTGTTGTAATTGATAGTGTTGATGT
>Ga0247806_10000818_pt1 | contig 16912 bp, 11 predicted proteins | sample UWRJL059202B1_FD_179935 | JGI IMG/M metagenome (GOLD analysis project Ga0247806, IMG submission 179935) | Plant litter microbial communities from Arlington Agricultural Research Station in Wisconsin, United States - UWRJ-L059-202B-1 | ecosystem: Environmental > Terrestrial > Plant litter >... | reverse complement strand
CCCGGGTGCTCACCCACCCGGAGTCCGGGGTGATCCTCTCGGTCGATAAGAAGCCGGAGAAGATCACCACGGGCATGCGGAAGGTGTTGCGGATGCGCGACGAGACCTGCCGGTTCCCCGGCTGCTCTCGCCCCGCCGTGACAAGCGACATCGACCACACCCAGGACCGCCAATACGACGGTGCTACCGAGCTGGACAACCTCGCCCACCTCTGCGAAGGCCACCACCGACTCAAACACCTCAGCCAATGGGCGGTGATGCAAGAACCCGGCGGGGTGCTCGTCTGGACCTCACCGGGAAAACGCACCTACCGCACCGACCCGGCCAACCCGATCGCACCACCCCGACCGGCAACACCGGTCATCGGACCGCGATCGCGGAAACACCCCGCGGACAACTCATATCTGACACCCCGGCACATCCCGATACGGCGCCCATCCCCGCCGACACCCGAAAACCCGCCGTTCTAAGTCGTTCCGGGTCGTTCCGGGTCGCGTCTACGGAAGCTCCTTGAGCATCCGGTAGTTGGTCATGCTGACGCCGCGGGTGATCGGATGTTGCTCGGCGACGACAACAAACCCGTGTTGCTCGAAGAACGGGCGCGCCGTGATGCTGGCATTGGTTGACAGGGAGGTTGCACCGAGCCGCTGCGCCCGCTGCTCGACGGCGGCGATGAGCGCGCTGGCCACTCCACGGCGACCGAACCGAGGAGAGACGAACAGCATGTGGATGTAGCCATCCGCGTTCACGTCCGAAAAGCCCGCTATCTCTCCGTCGAGAATCGCCACGACCGTGCCGCACTGGGCCCGGGCGCTGTCCCACGCGCCAATTTCACGGTCCTGCGGCCCGGCCCACGCGGCGATCTGTGCAGGCGAGTAATCGATGGATGCCGTCACCGTCACTGCGTCGAGAAAGATGTCCAGGGTCGTCGTCGCATCACCCGACGCGTAGTCCCGAACGACCGCCATTGCCATCGTAGGTTTCCACAGGTCATCCAAACGGTCGAGGTGCCAGTCACGGTGGGTCGACGCATCCCGCACAAGGTCACGCAGCCAGTACGTCGAGTCCGGGTCCCACCCGGCCAGCACGGTCGACCGCTCGTCGTCGACGGGGATGGCCCGCCCGGCCGTAGTGAGGTAGCCACCGATCGTGAGGTGCACGGCATCGAAGTCGCGTCGAACCGCCGACCAATCCGGAATGGCCCAGGAGCCACTACGACCCGTGACGCTGTACCAGTCGTGCCGGCGTCCGGCCGAGACGTCCAGCGGGTAGCGCCGCACCAGCTCCGCCCACGCCGCGGGTCCGTCGATCTCGAAGACGCGCGAGTCGACCGGAACCTGGACCTGTTCGACCGTGGCCGCCTCCCAGCCCAGCCCGTCTTCCACAAACCCGAGGCCCATCGGGCCGCGCCCGGGCAGTGCCCGCGTGGTGGTCGTCAGCCCCAGAGCCGGTCGTGACCACCACGAGCCGCTCCAGCTCGCGGCAGGATCGGCGGGCCGCTCGCGCTGGGCGACAGCCTCCTCCTCGAGTTGCAGAGGCAGCCACCGGTCGAGGATCTTCTGCGCGGATTCTTCGGGCATCGGCCCGGCACCCGTCACGTCTTCGAAGGTGACGGCCCATTGCTCTTGCCTGTCCACGGGGTCACTCCACCACGCCGCGCCGACCGCGGATGCGACAGCATCGGCCACTCGGGTCAGCGCCGAGCGCACGTCCGGCGTTGCGGCAAGCACATCCTCGCCGCTCGGCGGCTGCCAGTACATCGCGCTCTCAACGGCCACGGCGAGCGCGCTCAGCAGCGTCGCTTCGTCGCGCCTCGGGAGCGGCACCTCGTCTAAGAGACTCGCCACTTCCGCGGGAGATGGAGTGGGCGTTGGTTCATCCGCGCCCGGGCCGAAGAGCACTCGCGACATCCCCCGGCCGGGATCGAGGTTATAGGACGCGTAGAACACGGCATGACTGAACTCCTCCGCGGCTGCACTCGGCTCGCTGGGTGGCATCAGCGCCAACTCCAGGCACAGCCGTCGGCCGCGGGGGCCGCTCAGCAGGTCGGCACCGGTGAGCGTCACCGGGTCAGCCCTCGCGGTCGAGCACTACGTAGGTGTACGCGGCGATCGTCGCCGCATCCACAATGTCGCCCTCGCGAATCATGCGCCGGAAGTCGGCCTCGCTGAACCACTGGTGCACCATGTCTTGCTCGGTGATCTCGCGCTTCGGGGGCCCCGGCGTGAGGTCGGTGGCCAGGTAGAGGTCGCAACCCTGGCTGCTGTGGCCGTAGGCGCTGTAGAAGAACCCCAGGTGGCGCACCTGGGCGGCGCGCATCCCGGTCTCCTCCTGCAGCTCGGCCCGGGCCAGGTCCTCCTGGCTGCCGCCCTTCTTCTCGGGCCACGAACCCTGCGGGAACTCCCACGCTCGGCGGCCGACCGGGTAGCGAAACTGTTCGACCAGCCAGAACCCGTCGTCGGCGTACGGCACGACGATGGCGAAGTCGGGTTTGTCCACCACGCCGTACAGGCCCGCGGATCCATCCGGTCGGCGAATGATGTCTTCCCGCACGGTCATCCAGGCGTTGCGGTACACCTCGCGGGTGGAAACGGCTTCAGTCATGGTGCCCACTTTCGGTGGCTTGTCGTGCTCGCTTATCGGTCGTCGGCCTTTTTGCTGCGCCGCTTGGTGACGCCGAGTCCCCCAGCGCCCACCAGGAGAAGCAGCACTATCGCCACAATGATTTGGGGATCGATGGGGTCCTCCTTAGCCGGCGCATCCGAATCGGCAGATCGAATCTCGCTTGCCTCGACGCTAACAGCACGGATGCCTGAAGCGCCCCGGAACGGGGCCGAGGAGGCACCCCTGATCGGGGAACCTCCTCGGCGATGCGCCTGACCGGCGAGTGGGGCGGCTGGCTAGGCGCGCTGCTGACGGCGGCGGATGAGCAATGCGCCGGCTCCGGCAGCCAGGAGGGCGAGTGCGCCACCCAACATCGGGGCCAACGAGCTGACTCCGGTGTTGGCCAGGGCCGACGCGGCCCCGGCTCCGGCGGACACCACGGTGAAGGCGATCTCCGCGGTTTCTCCGTTCGAGGCCGCCACCACGATGCGGTGAGCGCCGGCTTCCGTGTTCACCGGGATGGTGACCGAGGTGCCGAAGGCGCCCTGTGCATCCGTCGTGACGACACCGAGCTTCACGGGCGACGAGTGCAACACAAGATCGAGCTCCGCAGCCGCGGTGAAGTCGCGCCCGGACACGTTGATCGAGCTGCCGGCCTCCACGCGCAGGTCGGCGTCGGCGATCGTGACGGATGGCGTGCGGGCGGTGGTGTCGGACGGGACCGGGGCGGGCGCCTCGGGTGCGGCCGGTGCAGGAGCCGGGGCCTCGGTCTCTGCCGGCGCGGGGGCCGGAATCTCCGTCTCAGCTGGGGTCGGCGTCGCTGTCTCTGACGGGGCCGGAGCCGGAGCCTCGGTCTCGGTGGGGGCCGGAGCCGGCGTCTCGGTCTCAGAGGGGACCGGGGCCGGGGCCTCAGTCGGCCTCGGCATCGCGGTCGGTGTGGCCGTCGGCGTCTCGGACGGGGCCGGAGCAGGCGTCTCGGTCGGCGTGGGTGTCTCGGTCGGCGCAGGCGCAGGCGTGGGCGTCTCGGTCGGCGTGGGTGCCGGTGTCACGACACCGAGCACATCCTCTGTCGTGCCGAGGTTGAGGAAGACCGTCTCGCCGGTCGCATCCTGCACGCCGTCGTTGTCGGTCACCGCGTAGACGTTGCCGTCCGCGCCGATGGTGAGGCCCTCGAGCTTCTCCTGGGTCCAACCGTTGGTGGCTTCGAGGTCGAACAATACGTCGTAGGCCAGCCGCTTGGGCAGGATCGGCAGCGTGCCCTCGGCCGGGTCGACATCGGGAAGGGTCACCGTGTAAATGCGCTTCACCGCGGCGTCGGGCCCGTTGAGCTTGTCGCGTTCGATCACGGCGAGGGTGTTCTCGTTCACCGCGACGATCTCACTCAGGCCCATCCAGTCGCCATCGCCGGAGTCGGCCTCGAGCTGGTAGCCGAACCAGGTCCAGCTCTTCTCGGTGACGTCGTACTTGCCGATGCGGGTGACTCCCTCACCGTCCACGGTGGTGGTGGGGTCGGCCGGGTCGACCCAGAGCGGACGCTGCACGGCCACGTAGAGCTGTTCGTTGCCGTCAGCGTCGGTGGTCGCGGTCACTCCCTCGAGGCCCCACTTGGCGATGTGGTCGGACACATCGGTGGGAAGCAGCACGGTTTCTTCGATCGCGCCCGCGGCATCCGTGCGGTACAGGGCGTTCTCGGCGCCGGTCTCGCCTTCGCCGGCCAGCCAGAAGCCGCCCTGTGCGCGGGCGTGCAGGCCTTCGATGTCGAGAATGGCCGGCTCGCCGCCATCGGTGACAACCAGGCTGTCGGTGATGCGCGCGGGCGTGGCCGTGACGTCGACCGTGAAGATGGTGCTCGGCGCGAGCGCGGAGTCACTGGCGGTGTAGATGTGGCCGGTGTCGCCGGGCTTGGCGCTGAGCGCGCCGAGCGCCTGCCAGCCGATGGGCAGGCCGTCGACGTCGTCGGAGACGATGCTGGGCTGGCCCTCGGCCCCATCGCCGAGTTCGAACAGGGCGACGGATGCGCGCACGCCGGCGTCGGCGTCGTCGGTCTCGCTGGAGGTGACGAGCAGGTTGCGGCTGGGCACAGCGAGCAGGCCCTCGGGCCCGTTGGTGGCGAAGACCGTCTGCAGGTAGACGGGGTTCACCGGGTCGGCGAGGTCGTAGACGGCCACGAAGTTGCTGCGCTCGGAGGCGACGAAGCCGTACTTGGTGCCGTCGATGGTGGCGACCATCAGGCCCTCGGGTTCGCTGCCCTTCTTGCCGGCGCGGTCGTCGTTGTACACACCGTTGGCCACGGCGAGGTGCTCGAAGGTGTTGCCGGCGTCCCAGGCGACGTCGCCGGTGGTGGCGTCGAAGATGGTCCAGCCGCGGCTGCCGCCCTTCCAGTCACCCTCGTTGGCGGTGGCCAGGTGGGTGTCGTCGACCCAGGCGATGGAGTCGGGCTCGCGCGGAACATCCGTGATCTCACCGGTGAGGTTGATCACCTTGTCATCTTCGGTGTCGATCCCGGTGACCGTGACGGTGCCGGCGGTGAAGACCTTGGTGATCTCCCGGCTGGGCAGGTCGACGAGCACGATGCCGTTGTTCTCCTGCAGGGTGACCGCCAGCTGGTTGGCGCTGTTGATGGTCACGTACTCGGGCTCGGGGTCGGTGGGCGAGTCGAGGCCGGCGTCGACGAACGAGGGCAGCGCGGTGCCGTCTTCGGCGACGAAGGGAATCGGGGCGGTCGCCCAGGTGGTGGGGTCGGCGTTCAGGTCGATCACCTGAACGAAGCCGGCGGGCAGCTGGGGCAGGTCGCCCTCCTCGCCGCCGTCCGGCGTGAATTCTTCGTCGCGCTGATTCTCGATGGCGATGGCCGCGTAGGCCTTGTCGGCACTGATCGCGATGGAGTCGGGCTGGCCGCCCAGGTCGATGCTGGTGACCACCGTGCGGTCGCTGATGCGGATGACGTCGAGCCGGCCGGAGGGCGAGACGAAGTCTCCGCCGCTCTCGTCGACGACCACGAGCACGTAGTCGCCGTACACGGCCACCGAGGTGGGCTGGTCGTCGGCGTGGCCGAGGTCGGCCAGGGAGATGCTGCCGGTGCCGACGGGGTTGTTCGCGTCGGTGATGTCGAGGAAGCCAATGCGCTTGCCCGGGGCATCCGTGTAGATGACGGTGTTGCCGTCGTCGGTGACACCGGAGATCTCGGCGGCGGTCTCGGCGGCCGGGTCGACGCCGGCGGGAGCGTTGAGGTACACCGGGTAGGTGGCGGTGCGATGGAACGCCGACGCGGTCTCGGCCGGAACCGGGGTCGCGGCGAGCGCCGGGGCACCGGCGACGCAGCTGGCCATGAGCACGGCCCCCGCAATAAGAGTGGCGCGGCGGGCTGGTCTGGAAATCGGCATAACTTCCCCTGGGTCACGATCGCGGTCTGCACACGGTCACGTGTACTCATAGAGCGTGTCGGCGGTCGGGAAAATCGGGATGACCCGAGAGGGTCTCGCAGGCGACCGCGAGGTGTACGGCAGGCAAACGCGCCGGCCAGGCGCGCGGGTCAGCTCTCGTCGGTGCGCCGGCTGTATTGCAGGATGGTGTTGCCCGCGCTTGTCACCCGGGAACTCTGCAGGATGAGCCGGGTGATGGGATCCCCCGGCTCGAAGAGGTGCCGACCCGCCCCGGCAACCACGGGATGCATCATGAGCGTGAGCGAGTCCAGCAGCCCGGCGAACAGCAGCTGCCGCACCAGCGAGATGCTCGCCATGACGCTGATCTCCCCGCCGTCGGTCTGCTTGAGCGCCGCGACGAAGTCTTCCAGCGGCGCATCCATCAGCTGGGAGTTCTGCCAGTCCAGGTCGCCGGTGAGAGTGCGGGAGGCCACGAACTTCTGCACGGGGTTGATGAAGCTGGCGAACGGGTCGTCGGGCCCGGCGGCGGGCCAATAGCCCGACCACTCCTGGTAGCCCGCCCGGCCGAGCAGCACCGTGTCGACGCGACTCATCATCGCACCCATCTCCTGGCTCATCTCGTCGTCGAAGGCGTCGAACTGCCAGAGGTTGGGCGACTCCACCACGCCGTCGACGGAGTAGAACAGGCCTGCAGTCAGCGTGCGCATGTCGGGGATCTCCAAACTGATGGGTGTCGCGTCATTCACTGTGGCACCGAACCGGCGGCGGCCACAAGCGCCAGAAACGGCAATCGCGGGGTCACCGCGAACCGTTCCGTACACTCGGATGCATGTCCCCGATGAACACCGAGTACGAGATCCGCCGGTTCGAGCCAGCAGCACCCGGCGAGCCCGGCTACCCCGAAGCGGTGGCCTGGGACCAGGCGGTGTCGTTCGGGTTCCATGAGGAACGCAGCACCGACGAGCGCACGCAGGAGTCCATAGCCCGAAGCCGCGTTGATCACGCCGTGTACACGGGCGCCTACCAAACCGGTGAGCCGGCCCCGCACTCGCTGGGCAACGAGGTGCCGGTGGCCACGTTCGGCACCCAGCCGAACACGCTCAACATCGGCTTCGGCCGGCTGCTGGATGCGCACCTGATCACGGGCGTGACCGTGCGCACCTCGCACCGGCGTCGCGGTCTGCTCCGCCGCATGATGACCGAAGACCTCGCCCTGGCCAAGAGCAACGGCATCGCGATCGCCGCCCTCACCGCGTCGGAGGCGTCGATCTACGGTCGGTTCGGTTTCGGTGTGGCCACCTCCGAACAGAGCATCACGGTGGACACCGGTGCCAAGTTCCGCCTCGACCATCTGCCGGTGGGCACCGTGGAGGTCGCCGACCCCAAGGTGCTCCTCGAGCTGGCGCCGCAGGTCTTTGCCCAGCTACACGCCGAGCAGCCCGGGTCGGTAGGCCGGCAGGAGTTCTACCGCCAGCTGGCCGCGGGAACGTCGAGCCGAGAGGGCGGCACCGACGCCAAGGTGAAGGCGGCACTGCACTACGCCGCCGACGGCACGGTGGACGGTTATGTCTCCTACCGGTTCGGCGGCTGGGACAAGACGCCGGCGACCATGGAGATTGTGGACCTGGTGACCGCCACCCCGGCGGCCTACCTGGAGCTCTGGCAGTACCTGGCCGCCATCGACCTGGTGGAGCGCGTCACCTGGGACGAGGCCCCGGTGGACAACCCATTGACGTGGGCGCTGACGGATGCGCGGTGCGTGAAGGCGTCGAACCCGCGGGACCTGCTCTGGCTGCGCATCCTCAATGTGCGTCAGGCGCTCGAAGCGCGCCATTACGCTGCCGACGGCACCGTGGTGCTTCAGGTCACCGACGGTCTGGGCTTCACGGCGGGCACGTTCTCGCTCGAGGTGGAGGGCGGCACCGCGCGGGTCACCGAATCCGCCGCGGCACCCGACCTGGAACTTGACATCGCCGCGCTCTCCTCCATCTACCTGGGCGCGGTGAACCCCGTGTCGCTGGCGGCGGCGGGAAAGGTGCTGGAGCACACGTCGGATGCAGCGTTCCTGGCTGCGAAGCTGTTCACCTTGGAACGGCCGGCACACTGCCTGACGCACTTCTAGCATCGCGGGAGTGTTGCACGTGCAGGGCATGAGGAGGCCATGCCGTATCCGCTTCCTAGACGCCGAAGGCGCATGTCGGACGAGGTCACAACAGGCGGGCGTCCTTGCCTCTTTGTCGAACGCGCTTTTCCATTGAGTAACTCGATATGGTGAGGCCATGGCAGACAAGCATGTGTTCCTTTCGTACCTCCGTGAAGACAAAGAACACGTGGATGCGCTGCAGGCAGCGCTCGAGGCAGCGGACTTCACAGTTTGGAGAGACACAAAGGATCTTTGGCCGGGAGACAACTGGGAAACGAAGATCCGGGAAGCGATCAATAGCGGATCCCTGACATTTCTTGCGTGCTTTTCGACTGCACTAGGTAAGCGCCAAGCGTCGTACCAGTACGCCGAGCTTATGCTCGCCGCCGAAGAGTATCGAGTTCGTCCGCTAGATACGAGCTGGCTGATGACGGTCCGTTTCGATGAGTGTGAGATTCCGGCGGTGGATCTCGGAGGGGGCCGACAGCTAAATAAGACCATTCATCGGGTCGACCTTTTCGGTGCTCAGTACGTTCCTCAACTCACGAGGCTGATCACGGCCATCCATCGAATCAGTGATTCGACGCCCGGCCGTCCCTCACCGGCGGTGCTTGAGTCTGTTGCTGGTGCGCGCCTCGCCGAAGGCAATGACGTGGAGCGGCTAAGGAACCTCATTCGCAACCCCTCGCTCGTAATGGACTTCGACGAGCACGTTAGGAATCTCGGCAAGAGCGTTGTCGGTCATATGCAAAATCGTGACCGATTTCCCATCGACGCTGCAGGACTAATTCTGGAGGGTAATCCATTGATACGAGCCTGGATGCAACGAATGTCGGAGTATGAAGCCGTCGTCGCCCCGGCTCTTGAACAGGTCAAGCTGCTTGCCATGTACGGCCGAAAATCACACACGCACGGATTGTCACAATTTTTGAAGGTTGTGGGACAGGAAGGAATTCAAACCTCTGGATTGAATCTTTACCGTCATTCTCACGAATACCCTGCCCTCATACTTACCTACACTGCAGGCCTCGCCGCTATAACAAAGAATGACTTTGCCAATTTTCGAGCGGCGACGGTAGATGCAGTCGTCACTCTCCGAGAAGTAAGACTTCCCTTCATCGCGCAGAGCGGAGGATTTGCGGTCGTTGAGCAAGACTGGATCGGCAGCGCATTCGTCCGTGCCTCAGCCGGCGGCGAAGTTGCTGACGAGGTACTTGAGGGACTCAGGACCCGGAGAATCGGCTCACTCCATACTCCGATATCGGACCGCATCTACACTCTGTTGGCCCCGGTTTTCCAAGACAATTTCGTTAGTGACGATGACTACGCCCAAGCATTCGACCGCGTTGAAATCTTGTTCGACGCGATCGCTGAAGACACTCGAATCACGATCGCCCCTTTCCATGGCGGCCAACGCGGCTACGGCCGGTACACCTGGCGTCATCGATACGGCGATACCGCCCCCGAACAAGACGTGAGGGCTGAACTTTTAGGCGCCTCCAAGGGTTGGACTCCACTGCTTGCCGGCATGTTCGGAGGCGACCTCGAACGCGCGAAAGCTGCCTTAGATGCCGTGTGCGATAACGCGCAGTACTTCCGAAGCAAAAGATACTGACCCCCATTACGAACCAGCCAAAGGCCCAGTGGACGCTGATGGACAAGTTCGACACCATGCAAGAACCGCCCAGCCTTTTCAGGGCACCGCGACGATCACGAGTCGAACGTCGGGAGCGTCATGTTTCGACTCCTATAGGACGACATTTTCAAAAATTGGAGACAGGAGCTTCCTGAGCTCCGCCTCAACGTTGTCGGCATCCTCGCCATGCCGTGCTCGATAGACATTTAGCGATGTCGTTTCCGTACAGAAGGACACAGCACCTCGCACTTTGTCCCCAGTGCTGTGATCTCCGCCGTAGTATGACTCAAGGTCCCCGCGCCTCAAAACATGAACTTGTTCAAGGCGCAGTCCCGCAAGCACGTTGTCAAGATGCTTGTCGACGCCGGGATCACCACTCTGCAAGGCCAGCAACTTTTCTCCGCCTCGCGGCCAGTCGAACAAGCCGGTCATTCTTGCGTCGACCAATGCTGCATTTTCCGCGCTGGGCAGCACACTCCAGGCGCTGAACGCCTCTTGCGCCCCTTGCCACAGACTGCGCGCATCGCCTCTGCTCGCAAGAGCGCGGAGCTTCTTCCCCGGCACGCTCGCAGTGCTTGTTAGAACCAATACCCGATTCACTTCGGCCATCAGATCATCGCGCTTGGTGCTGAGATTCGCATCCTCAGTCAAATTCTTAAACCCGTCAACCAGCGCATCGAGGTCAGCAATGGCATGCACCTCAATGTCAAAATGGCCGAAGAAGTCGCGGTAGCGACCGATACTGGTTTTACCGCCGGTTCGAATGAAAACGATGTTCTGTTCAACGTTGTCCCAAGCCGGATTGAGGAGCTTCGCCATATGCGGGAACACTACGACGTCGCTATCACCCTCGACGAGGACAACAGTGCGGGCAAATAGCGCTGCTTCATTGTTCTCGTGGCAGACGAGTTGAAACGCGTCTCTGGCAGAAAGCTGGCCCCTGAAGTCAACGGGGAAGGGGCGCACACTTGCTGGGATGAGCTCCGTTCCCGGCGTTTTCTGAAGCTTTATGAATGTCGAAGTGGATTCTGCACTGAAGAATACGGGCGAGTGTGTGGTCACCATCACAGGGTGTTCATCTGCGAAGAGTGCGAGAGCGTCGAACAGTTGCCGTTGAGCACGCGGGTGGAGGTACAGCTCAGGCTCCTCGAAAAGCAGCAAGTAGCTTTGCCGCGGCTTGACTGACTGTTTTACCGAGGTGAGCCCGCCGTCGCGCAACGATGTGTAGGCCCTGAGGATTGCGAAGGCGACAGTTCGCTTCAAGCCGTCGCCCTTACTCCCGATGGGCCCCATGTGGCCATCATCAATCTGCAGCTCCGCACTACCCAAGATCGTGCGCAACTCGGGGGCTGGAACGTCCATCCTGAGCTTGACTCCAGGAAAACTCTCTTGAACGAACTTCTCGATAGTCGTTTCGATTAGTTTGACCTCTTCAAGCCGGAAGTCCTTCGTTTCGCCGTCCGGCGTCTGGAATCTACTCAGCTTTCGCTGTACCTCGGCGAACGCCTCTTCAATATCGCCGAACTGGTCAGCAACTTCGTCGAGCAGAATTTTCAGTAGTTTGCCGAAAGTGGCTGAATCCGACGTCTTCATCTCACTCGCGGCGTCCTTGACTGCTTCAATGTAAATCACCTCCGGTAGGAAAGATCGCATAGCGGCCTCAATCCCAGTCGGCGGAGGACCTTCTCGGAGCTCCATATCTTCCTCGGCCAAAGTGGCCACGAGCTTTTCGCGTCCTTCCCGGATGGAGCCCTGAGTCGGTTTCTCCGCGAGTATGCCGTCTAGCTCGGGTATCAACGACACAGCGGTCGCCCGCAGGTCGACGCCTGATTTTCCCTTCATTGCGATATTCAGATCCGGCAGCGCCCAGCCTGGGGCTTTCGGTACCTGCTGCATGACTTGCATCACCGGCTTGGCGCCCAAAGCAACGGTGCGAAGGAAGATTAGCCTCCCATCCTTCAAGATATTTGCAACACTCGCCCGATTGCCTTCGTCGGATATGCGCGCAAGGTCATCGACACTGATGTCCTTCAGCGTTACTTGAACCCGAATCGGCTTCTGAATGTCATTGAAGTCAGAAATGTCGAGTTTGCTGGGTGGAGTCCCCTTTAGAGCGAAATGGAGTGCATGCAGCACCGATGATTTCCCTGCATTGTTTTCCCCGATTAAGCACCCAAAGTTCGATAACGGTAATTTCGTATCAGAGTGGGCGCGGAAGTTCTGAATATGTACTGCTTCAAATTTCAATTGCCAGTCCCCCGTTGGTGTTCTAAACCATTGTCTAATTGCGGAGGGCGGTGAGGATATCCCCTTTTCGGGACGCTCCACTCAGCGCCGAAGCCGCAATTCGACCGGATGCCGTCAATCGCTTGACATTCACAAAAACGTTTATGTAAGCTCTCACACACATCAACAAAAACGTTTTTGGGAATGGGTTCAATGATGAGCAAGCGTGTGGGCATTCGAGAGGTCGCGGCCGCGGCCGGCGTCTCCGTGACGACCGTGTCGCACTCGCTCAGCGGCGGCGGACAGATCAGCGACGCCACCCGGGAACGCGTCAAGAACGTGGCCGAGGGCCTCAACTACGCACCCAACCGACTCGCCAGCGGCCTCCGCAGCAAGCGCTCGCAGATCATCGGCTTCGTCAGCGACGAGATCTCCACCACGCCCTACGCCGGCAACGTACTGCTCGGCGCGCAAGAGGCCGCCGCCGCCAACGACCAGGTGCTCATGGTCGTCAACTCCAACCGCAACTCCCGCATCGAAGACCGCGGCATCGATGCGCTGCTGCAGCACAGCGTCGACGGCATCATCTACGCCCGCATGTACCACCAGGCCGTCGAACTGCCGGCGGCACTGAGTGGCGTTCCTACGGTTCTGCTCGACGCCTCGAGCGACCGCACCGACCTCTCCTCGGTGGTGCCCGACGAAGAGGGCGCCGCCGTCACCGCCATGGAACACCTGATTGCGGCCGGGCACCGCCGCATCGGCTACCTGGGCAACATCGACGAGATCCCCGCCACCCGCGGCCGCCTGGCCGGGTACCGTGCCGCGTTAGCCGCACACGGCATCCCGTTCGATGAGTCCCTCGTCACCGTGGGGGAATCCATGACCGCGCCGGGCCGCGACGCGGCCAGCCGGGTGCTCGCCCTGGCCGACCGGCCCACCGCGCTGTTCTGCTTCAACGACCGGATGGCGATGGGCGCCTACCAAGCGGCCCACCTGGCGGGCCTGGAGATCCCCCGGGACCTGAGCATCGTGAGCGTCGACAACTTTGAGGTGCTGGCCGATGCCCTGCTGCCCGGGCTCACCTCGATCGCCCTGCCGCACTACGAGATGGGCCGATGGGCCATCGAACGGCTCGCGGCCGAACTCGCAGGCGAAGCCGACTCCGCGCCGCAACAAATTCAGATGCCCTGCCCGCTCGTTTTGCGGCAGTCAGTCGGCCCGCCACCGCGCTAACGCGGCGACGAGCCAACCTCCACACTTCGCGATCGCTGGAACGATCGCGACGATCGACGCCTCCGTCGAGACACCCCACCCCAACCGATAAGAAGGAATGAAGATGCGACACGCAAAGAAGCGCCTGATCGTAGCGAGTTTAGTGGCCACGAGTCTCGTTGCAACGATGGCCGGATGCGCCCCGAGCGGCGCGGGCGGCTCCGACGGCAAGAACGGCGAGCTCACGATCTGGACCCACAACGGCGGCAACACCGAGGAACTCGCCGCCGTACAGGCCATCGTCGACGGCTACAACGAGAGCCAGGACGAGACCACGGTGAAGCTGCAGGCGTTCCCGCAGGCCTCCTACAACGACTCGGTGATCGCGGCCGCAGCATCCGGCAAACTGCCCTGCATCGTCGACATCGACGGCCCGAACGTGCCCAACTGGGCCTGGGCCAAGTACCTCACCCCGCTCGACCTGAGCGTGGACCTGGACGAGAACCTGCCCAGCACGCTGGGCATCTGGAACGGCGAGACCTACTCGGTGGGCTACTACGACGTGGCGCTGGCCATGTTCGCCCGCAAGTCGGTGCTGGCCGAGCACGGCATCCGCGTGGCCACGATCGACGAGCCCTGGACCCAGGAGGAGTTCGGCGACGCGCTGGAAGCCCTCAAGGCCGACGGCACCTGGAAGAACCCGCTCGACATCGGCACCGGCGACGTGGGCGAGTGGTACCCGTACGCGTACTCCCCGCTGCTGCAGTCCTTCGGCGGTGACCTGATCAACCGCGACGACTTCCAGTCGGCCGACGGTGTGCTCAACGGCCCCGAAGCCCTCGAATGGGCCGAGTGGATGCAGTCCCTCGCCACCGACGGTTACATCGCCACCAAGAGCGGCGCCGACTCCGCGCTCGACTTCCAGAACAACGTCACCGCCATCCAGTACGGCGGCAGCTGGGCCGCGGCCAACAACGCCGCCGCGCTCGGCGACGACCTGGCCGTGATGCCCTCCGTCGACCTCGGCGAAGGCACCAAGATCGGCGGCGGCTCCTGGCAGTGGGGCGTGACCACCGGCTGCGCCAACCCCGAGGCAGCCATGGACTACCTCTCCTACTCGCTCTCCCCGGAGAACATCGCCGCGGTCTCGGTGGCCACCGCCACCATCCCCGCCACGGATGCCGCCGCCGCGCTGGTCCCGGGCTTCGAAGAGGGCGGCAACCTCGCCATCTTCCGCGAGTTCTCCGCGAAGAGCGCGGTGCTCCGCCCCGAGACCCCGGCCTACCCGTTCATCGCGACGGAGTTCACCAAGGCCACGCAGGACATCATCAACGGCGGTGACCCGCAGAGCACCCTCGACGCGGCCGTGAAGGCGATCGACGCCAACATCAAGTCCAACGGCGGTTACACGCAGAAGTAGTCGACCGCGGGGGCGCGGCCCACATCCGCACCCCCGCCCTCGCTCAGGGAGACTCTCATGACCACCACACTCGAACGACCCCCGGCGGCATCCGCTCCGCGCCCCGCCCGCAGCATCCGGCCCAAGCGGGACCGCACCAGCAAGACCGAGAACCTCGCCGGGCTGGCCATGCTGGCCCCGGCGGTGCTGCTGCTGGCCCTCTTCATCTTCATCCCCGCGATCCTCGCGTTCGGGCTGGCCTTCACCAACGCCCGGCTGATCTCGCCCTACCCGGCCATCTTCGTCGGGCTCGACAACTTCGTGCGGCTGTTCGCGGATGCCGCGTTCTTCCGGGCGCTGCTCAACGTCGCGTACTTCGCCGTCGTGGTCGTTCCGCTGCAGGCCGGCCTGGCCCTGGTGATGGCCATCCTGGTGAACAAGAAGGTGCGCGGCACCACCTTCTTCCGCACGGTGTACTTCCTGCCGGTGGTCACCTCGATGGTCGTGGTCTCACTGCTGTGGCTGTTCATGTATCGCCAGGACGGCCTGATCAACGTGATCATCGAGCGGGTCACGATGGGCCTGGTCACCGGGCCGGACTGGCTGAACGACACCTCCACCTCGATGCCCGCGATCATTCTCATGTCGGTCTGGCAGGGCGTGGGCTTCCACATGATCATCTGGCTATCCGGGCTGCAGACCATCCCGGCCGACCTCTACGAAGCCGCCGACCTCGACGGCGTCACCGCCTGGCAGCGGTTCCGCTACATCACCTGGCCGGGCCTCTCCGCCACGCGCAGCCTGATTCTGGTGACCATCACCATCCAGGCACTCAGCCTGTTCACCCAGATCAGCGTGATGACCCAGGGCGGTCCGCTCAACTCCACCACCACGGTGGTCTACGAAGCCGTCGAATCCGGCTTCGCCCAGCAGGAGACCGGCTACGCCTCGGCGATCTCCCTCGTGTTCTTCGTCATCGTGCTGCTGATCTCGGTCGTGCAGCGCTTCCTCAGCAGAGAGAAGGCCTGATCATGGCGATCTCCCAAGTAGCGATTCCCGAAGTGGCTCCCGCATCCGCCCCGCACGTGGTGCTGGGCAAGAAAACGGCCAAAAAGAAGCGCGTGATCGGGGTGGGCGGATGGCTGCTGCGCGTGGGCCTGGCCGTGCTGTTCCTCTTCCCGATCCTGTTCATGTTCGTGTCGTCGCTCAAGCCCGACCAGCAGATCTTCGGCGACCTGTCGTCGATCGCGGCGTTCCTGCCCATCGGCAACATCTCGATGGACAACTACGCCGCCGTCTTCGACCGGGTGCCCGCCGCCCGGTTCCTGGTCAACTCGATCGGCATCTCGGCGATCACCGTGGCCGCCGGCATCCTGGTGAACAGCCTGGCCGCCTTCGCGCTCAGCCGGATGCGGGTGCGCGGCAAGACGATCATCCTCACCCTGATCATCGCCACCCTGATCGTGCCGTTCGAGACCCTGGCGCTGCCGCTGGTGTGGTGGGTGAACCAGCTGCCCTCGTTCGAACTGACCGAGCTGGGCTTCATGTTCACCAAGGGCTGGATCGACACCTACCAGGTGCAGATCATCCCGTTCATCGCCAACGCCTTCTCGATCTACCTGTTCCACCAGTACTTCGAGTCGATCCCCAAGGAGCTCGACGAGGCCGCCCGCATGGACGGCGCCGGCTGGTTCCGCATCTACCGGCAGGTGGTGATGCCGCTCTCCGGCCCCGCCATCGCCACCGTCGCCATCCTCACCTTCCTGCCCGCCTGGAACTCCTACCTCTGGCCGCTGATGGTCGTGCAAACCGAGGAACTGCGCCCGGTGATGGTGGGCGTGCAGTACTTCTTCCAGCTCAACGTCTCCTGGGGTGAGGTGATGGCGTACTCCACGCTGATCACCCTGCCCGTGGTGGCCCTGTTCATCGCTTTCCAACGTTCGTTCGTCAACAGCATCGCGTCCAGCGGTGTGAAAGGTTAGGCCCGTTCTATGTCGCTCCAACTGCCCGATAAGTGGATCTGGGACTCCTGGTACGTGCAGGTCGACGGCGTCACGCACGCCTTCTACCTGCACGCCAGCAAGGCCCTCGGCAACCCCGACCGGCGGCACCGGCACCCCATCGTCGGCCACGCCGTGAGCACCGACCTGGTGTCGTGGACGGTCGTGCAGGACGCGCTGATCATTTCGGATGCGCCCGCCTTCGACGACGGCACCACCTGGACCGGCTCGGTGGTGCAAGACGACGCCGGCCTCTGGTGGATGTTCTACACCGGCACCTCCCGCGCCGACGACACCATGGTGCAG
>Ga0247806_10000816_pt1 | contig 16939 bp, 13 predicted proteins | sample UWRJL059202B1_FD_179935 | JGI IMG/M metagenome (GOLD analysis project Ga0247806, IMG submission 179935) | Plant litter microbial communities from Arlington Agricultural Research Station in Wisconsin, United States - UWRJ-L059-202B-1 | ecosystem: Environmental > Terrestrial > Plant litter >... | reverse complement strand
GACCAACGACAACAACAAGCCCGGCGAAGTACATTTGCAGGTGCTGCTTATATGGCAAAAGCTGCACGGGCAGTGGAAATTACTGGCCCGGCAGGCGGTGAAAACTGCACAATAACCGCAACGCCTTTGCCCGTTAACGTTATCGGGAACGATTGCGTAAATAAACGCTCTTTATTGTAGGGATAGCGGTGAAATTATCGGTAAAATTGTTGACTAAACGATTGATTTGCATACGCCTTCCGGCAACATTTTAGGTGATGAACCAGGCCGCCTGCAGCATCGATATTCTGATTAAAAATAATTTATTGTATGTACCGGTCAGTAGTGCGCATCATGGCTTCTTGGCAGCCTGTCCGATTATTTCGGGATCGCACTCTTGTACTGCATCAAATAAAGCAACCATCCGCATGTTGAAAAAAACACTCATCCTTTTTTTAATGGTCGCCAGCGGCTTCGCTTTTTTGTCACCCCCAAAGAAGACCACCATCTTCCTCATCGGCGACAGCACCATGGCCAACAAACCAGCGGATGACAATCCTGAAAGAGGCTGGGGACAATTGTTGCCCAACTACCTTACGGATGAAGTGGAAATTCAGAACCATGCCGTGAACGGCCGCAGCACCAAAAGTTTTATCAACGAACACCGCTGGGATACGGTGATGAGCCGACTCAAAGCCGGTGATTACGTACTTATACAGTTCGGTCACAACGACAGCAAACTGGAAGACAGTAACCGTTCCGCGCCTGCGCGCACTTTGTACAAACAAAACCTTGAACGCTTCATCGCCGACATCCGCGGCAAAGGCGCTTACCCGGTTTTGATCACGCCCGTGATGCGCAGGAAATTCGATGAGTCGGGTAGGTTCATCGATCAGCACGGCGATTACCCGGCCGTGGTAAAAGAAGTAGGCGCACTCACCAACACCGCGGTGATCGACCTGCACAAAAGCAGCGAAGCGCTGATCGTAAAAGAAGGCGTGGAAGATTCAAAGCGTTTCTTCCTCAGCATTCCCGCGAAACATTTTAAAAATTACAAAGGCAAGGAAGAAGACAATACGCATTTCAGCGAATACGGCGCTTCGTCGATGGCTTCCCTGGTTTGCCAAGGCATCAAGGAACAGGATCTGCCGCTGGTCAAATATTTAAAACCATCCAGCTTCAAGGAAAAGTATGCGTTTGAATTACCGAAGATCTACGAGCCGCATTTCAAAAGAGATACGTTCAACATCCTAAACTACGGCGCCATAGCAGATGGCATGACGCTGAACAGCAGCGCCATCAATAAAACCATCGAAGCAGCCGTGGCAGGCGGTGGCGGTACGGTGTTGATCCCGCGCGGGTCATTCGTTACCGGCCCCATCATCATGAAAAGCAATATCAACCTGCACCTGGCGAAAGGCGCACTCATCATTTTCAGTCCCGACTTTAACCAATATCCCCTTGTTGTTTCGGCTTTTGAAGGCGTTGATGCCGCCCGTTGCCAGTCGCCCGTAGTTGCAGAAAAATTAAGCAACATCGCCATCACCGGCGAAGGCATTATGAATGGCAACGGCTATTACTGGCGGCCCGTAACCCGTGCAAAACTCAGCGAAGGCGAATGGAAAAAGCACCTCGACAAATACGGCGGCGTAGTAACCGAAGATAAAAAGATGTGGTATTCTTCACCAAAAGCATTGAAAGGATTTTTGGATAAGAACATCGGCAAACTAACGCCGGGCAAAACCCTGAAAGATTTCGAAGACGTAAAAGATTTCCTGCGTCCCAATATGATCCGCATTTCAGAATGTAAGAACGTACTCATCGAAGGCGTGACCTTTGAGAACAGCCCGGCCTGGACAACGCATTGCACCATGAGCGAGCACCTGACCATCCGCGGGTTGAAGGTGAAGAATCCCTGGTACGGCACCAATACCGATGCCCTCGACCTCGAAAGCTGCAAAAACGCTTTGGTGGAAGATTGCATATTCGATACCGGCGACGATGGGATCTGCATCAAAAGCGGCCGCGATGCCGAAGGAAGAAAACGCGGCATGCCCACCAAAGACGTGATCGTAAAGAATTGCACCGTATACCATTCCCACGGCGGCTTCGTGGTAGGCAGCGAAATGAGCGGCGGTGCCAACAACCTGTACGTGAGTGATTGCAATTTCATCGGTTCCGATATCGGCCTGCGTTTTAAAACCACCCGTGGCCGTGGGGGCGTTGTTGAAAACATTTACGTGAACAACGTGAACATGAAAGAAATTCCTGCCGAAGCCATTTTATTCGACATGTATTATATGGCAAAGGATCCCGTGGCGCTCGCCGGTGAAAAACGCGAACCGCCAAAAGTAGAAACGAAACCCGTGGATGAAACAACGCCCGTGTTCCGCAACTTTTATTTTTCCAACATCACCTGCAACGGTGCCGCCAAAGGCATTTTCATCCGCGGCATTCCTGAAATGCACATCGAAAATGTGAACATCAGCAACGCGGTCTTACAGGCCGATGAAGGCATCGACATACAGGAAGCCGGCAACATCAACCTGTCGAATATCACGATGATCAGCAAAAACACGAAACCCGTTGCCTATGTATTGAACAGCAACAACATTACGATTTCAAATCTTGTATATAAAGACAGCGCCGACCTGTTATTACAGGTGCAGGGTGAACGTACCAAATCGGTTAAACTATTAAATACCGATACCAACAAGGCCAAACAAAAACTGGATGCGGGTTTTGGGGTGGATGGGGCGGTGGTGAGTTGGACATTGGAATCACCCGGGAAGAAGAAAAGTCAAAAGTCAAAAGGAAAAACCAAAAATTAATACATGCGTAACACCAGGTTGATATTGTTTTTTTTACTGTTTGGGCAACTGGCTTCAGCGCAGCAAAAGCCTTTGTCGCAACAAATGGTGCAAACCTCCATGAACCTTTGGAAAGATTCCTTTGCACTTGATGGCAAACCCGCGCGCTGGAGTTATGATATGGGCGTGATCTTAAAAGGGGTGGAAGGCGTGTGGCTGAATACCGCCGATGTGCAGTACTTCAATTACATCCAGCGCCTCATGGATTTTTACATCGGTAACGACGGCAGCATTAAGGATTACCGTAAAGACGAATTCAACATCGACCACGTCAACAACGGCAAGCTTTGCCTCTTGCTGTACCGCGTTACCGGCAAGGAAAAATATTTAAAAGCCGCGAACCTGTTGCGCCAGCAATTGCGCGAACAGCCGCGCACCAACGAAGGCGGCTTCTTCCACAAAAAAATATACACGAGCCAGATGTGGCTAGATGGCCTGTACATGGGCGAGCCTTTTTACGCAGAATACGCGTGGCTGGCAAAAGAAGATACGGCCTTCAACGACATTGCCAACCAGTTCATATGGATGGAAGCCCATGCCCGCGATGCCAAAACAGGCCTGCTGTACCACGGCTGGGACGAAAGCAAAACCCAGCAATGGGCCAACAAGGAAACCGGCACTTCGCCCAACTTCTGGGCATTCGCCATGGGCTGGTACGGCGTTGCATTGGTGGATGTGCTGGATTATTTCCCGGCCAACCATCCAAAAAGACAGGCATTGATCGACATCCTCAACCGCTTTGTAACTGCCATTGAAAAAGTGCAGGACAAACCGAGCGGTCTTTGGTACGATATTTTAAACATGCCGACCGCCAAAGGAAATTATAAGGAAGCATCGGCTTCCTCCATGCTGGTGTTTACGATTGCCAAGGCGGTGCGCAAAGGGTATATCCCGGCTGTGAAGATCAGCGTTGCTAAAAAAGGCTATGCGGGCATCGTGAAAGAATTTATCAAAGTGGAAAATGGTCAAACGAATTTACATGGTACGGTAAAAGTATCTGGCCTAGGTGGCAAGCCTTACCGCGACGGCAGCTTTGAATATTACATGAAGGAACCGGTGATCGTAAACGATCCCAAAGGTATCGGCGCCTTCATCCTCGCCAGCAACGAAATGGAAATGCTGCCCACGCAGGCTAACGGTAAGGGGAAGACGATCCTGATGGACAATTACTTCAACCGCGAAACTAAGAAAGATGCGTTCGGCAATACCATCGTTCATCATTATAAATGGAATGAACTTGACAACGGCGGTTTTTCTTTTGTTAACTACCTGGTTGAAAAGAACGGCGCCCGTACGGCCTTGCTGGATGCCGCGCCCACAAAGGAGAACCTCAAACAGGCTGCTGTCTATTTTCTCATCGACCCCGACTGGCCAAAGGAAAATAAAACGCCCAACTACATCGAACCGCAGCACATTACTGCTTTGTACGACTGGGTAAAAGCCGGCGGCGTAATGGTGATGATGGCCAACGACAGCAACAACGTGGAGTTCAAGCATTACAATGAGCTGGCTGCGAAGTTCGGCATCCGTTTCAACGAGAACATGCGCCACGATGTGATCGACAATAAATTCGAACAGGGCGCATTCCCTATCGTTTCCGGTCACCCCATCTTTAAAAACATTAAGAAAGTGTACATCAAACAGATCTGTACGCAGGACATTACAAAACCCGCTGTTACCTTGTACACCGAAAAAGGCGAAGTGATGATGAGCATGAGCAGGGTCGGCAAAGGCACCGTGTTTGCCGTAGGCGATCCCTGGTTTTACAACGAATATGTAGATGGCAGGAAACTGCCCGCCGAATACGAAAATTACAAAGCCGCCGAAGCATTGATACAATGGTTGTTAAAACAGGCTAAAAAATAATCTATGAAATCCATCCGTCTTACCATATTATCTTGCTTCGCTTTTATAGTTGGGGCAGCCGCGCAAGCGCCTGTGAGCGTGGCATTGGACGGTTCGGGCGATTTTAAAAGCATCCAGGAAGCCATCAATAGTTTGCCTGCGAATGCAACAACCGAGCGGGTCATTTTAATAAAGAAGGGTACTTACAAAGAAAAAATATTCATCGACAAGGACTTCATTACCCTGCGTGGTGAAGACCCGAAGACCACACTCATTACCATTTCCCTCTCGCGCGACGAATGGCGCTGCAGCAACCCCGATGATTACGGAACCGCGGCCATCAACCTGAAGGGAAGCGACATCACATTAGAGAATTTATCCTTCAGCAATACCTGGGGCAAGGATGCAAAGGCCGACAAGATCATCGACTGTCCAACCGACAGCACCCGCAAAAAAAACATCCGGCCCATCAGCCACCAGATGGCATTGCGTTCTTTCGCCACCACGCGCATGAAAGTGATCAACTGCATTTTCACTGCTTACGGCGGCGATACGGTGAGCCCCTGGAATACGGAGAATGGCATGTTCTATTTTAAAGACTGCGTGATGGAAGGCGGCGTGGATTTTTATTGTCCGCGTGGCTGGGCCTATGCCGAAAACTGTACGTTCATTTGTCACAATAAAGAAGCGGCCATCTGGCATGATGGTTCCAAAAACGAATCCAGCAAAACCGTGTTGGTGAATTGCACCTTCAAAGGTGATGATGGTTTTGCCCTTGGCCGCTACCACCGCGATGCGCAGTTCTACCTGGTCAACTGCAACTTCGCCAGCAACATGGCCGATGCGGATATTTTTCAACGCCTGGCCACGCCACCCAACACTTTGTTGTGGGGCCGCAGGGTGTATTATTACAATTGCCACCGCGAGGGTGGAGACTATGCCTGGCACAAAGACAACCTGCCGGCGCATACGGGCATCAACGACATATCCGTAGCCTGGGCTTTCGATTATAAATGGAAGCCGGTGAAACTGGCGCTGGTAGCCGATCTGCAAACCGAACCCTCGGCTATAAACAATATAGATTCCGTTGCAGAAAACATGTTGTTGTACCAACGCGCCAATGGCGGCTGGCCCAAACATTTCCAGGGCGATAAAAAAGTAGATTACAAACGGATACTGACGGCCAATGAAAAAAAGCAACTCGCTGTCAACTATACATCCGGCATTGACGCCACGATCGACAACGAAGCCACCACCAAAGAAATTAAATACCTCGTAAAAGCATTTAAGAAAACAAACAATGCTGCTTACAAACTGGCTGCTCAAAAAGGCATCGATTATTTATTGAAGGCACAATATGCCAACGGTGGCTGGCCGCAGTATTATCCTGATGCCAGCAGTTACCGCAGCCAGGTTACCTACAACGACAATGCGATGGTGAATGTGCTGACGGTGTTGTGGGATGTATTGGATGCAAAAAATGATTTTGACATTATTGCCGCAGAATACAAGCCGCGTTGTTCAACCGCCGTGCAGCAGGGTATCCGCTGCATCCTCAGAACGCAGTTGAGGCAAAACGGCCAACTCACGGCCTGGTGTGCGCAATACGATGCAAAAACATTGCAGCCTGCGCAGGCGCGTAAGTTTGAACCCGTGTCGCTCAGCGGCTCCGAATCCGTAGGCATCGTTCGCCTGCTGATGCGCGCCAAAGATCCCGGTAAAGACATAATAGAAGCCATCACTGCCGCCGTGCAGTGGTTTGAAAAAGTCAAGATCGTGGGCTATGATTTCGTGGATGTTGCGGCACCTGCTGAACCCGGTGGCCGGGACAGGATATTGCAGCCAAAGGAAGGTTCGGTGATCTGGACAAGGTTTTACGACATCGATACCAACGAACCCATCTTTATGGGCCGCGAAAGCATCCGGAAAAAGAATTTGTCGGAGATAGAAAATGAAAGAAGGATTGGTTATGCCTGGTATGGCACCTGGCCGGCGAAATTATTGTCGGCTGAATACCCGGCATGGAAAGCAAAGCACCACATCAAATAATTTTTAATAAAGAGATAAAGGAAGCGTTATGATCTTATCGAGGTTTACATTAAAAAATATAGAGGCCAAAGGGGTTGAGGTTCCTGCGCAGTCTTTATTCGACCTGCCCGAAAAAGTATTACAGTTCGGCACCGGCGTATTGTTGCGCGGGCTGCCCGATTTTTTTATCGACAAAGCGAATAAGCAAGGCCTGTTCAACGGCCGCATCGTGGTGGTAAAATCTACCGACGGCGGCGATGCCACGGCTTTTGAAAAACAGGACGGCCTGTATACGATTGGCGTAAAAGGTTTGGAGAACGGTGAAAAAAAAGAAGAACATATTATCTGCGCTTCCATCAGCAGGGTTTTGTCTGCCAAATCGGAATGGGATAAAATATTGGAATGCGCCCACAACCCGCACCTGCAGGTGATCATCAGCAATACAACGGAAGTAGGCATCGAATTGTTAAGTTCGGATGACATGCGCCGCCACCCGCCCGTATCTTTCCCCGGCAAATTATTAGCGTTTCTGCATGAACGTTATAAAGCCTTCGATGGCAGCCGGCAATGCGGCATGGTGATCGTTCCTACCGAACTCATCGTTGACAATGGACGCAAACTTGAAGCCATCGTAATGGAACTCGCTTACCTCAACGGGCTCGATGAAGCCTTCATCGACTGGCTGGAGAACAGCAATTATTTTTGCAATTCGCTAGTGGATCGCATTGTACCCGGCAAGCCCGATGCCATCACCTTAAAAAAAGAAAACGACAAACTCGGTTACAGCGACGAACTCTTTACCATCAGTGAAGTGTATCGTTTGTGGGCCATCGAAGGAAACGCGGAAGTGGCGTCCATCCTGTCTTTCGCCGCGGCCGATGAAGGCGTGGTGGTTACAGAAGACATCAATCTTTTCCGCGAACTGAAACTGCGCCTGCTTAATGGCACGCATACGCTCAGTTGCGCCCTTGCTTTTCTTTCCGGCTTCAGCACGGTCAAAGAAGCCATGGAAGACGAAGCCATGCGCAATTTTATCAGCAGCCTCATGAAACGCGAACTGTCGCCCGCCATTCCTTACACGATCAGCGAAGCGCAAACTGACCAGTTCAGTGCTGCCGTGATCGACCGTTTTGCTAACCCGCACATCGAACACCAATGGCTAAGCATCAGCGTACAATACAGTTCCAAACTAAGACTGCGCGTGGTGCCGATGTTGTTGCAGCATTATAAATTATTCAACAGCGTACCGCAACAAATAGCCGCGGGTTTCGCCGCCTATATTGTTTTCATGCGGTCAACCGTAGGCAATGAAGGTGTTTACAAAGGCACTGCCAATGGCGAAACCTATATTATAAAAGACGACCAGGCGGAAAACCTGTTTCATAAATGGACCTCCAACGAATTCTCTAGCATTGCGGAAGCCGTATTGTCCGACACCAGCCTTTGGGGTGAAGACCTTGGCACGCTGCCCGGCTTTGCAGCCGCGGTACAGGAAAAGATCGGGGAAATTGAAGAACAGGGCGCTGCCGCTTTACTCAGCAGCCGACAGAAAAGTGTAGCATAACATGAAGCAAAACGTTTTAAAAGTACATCCCGAAGACAATATCATTGTCGCCCTTTCGCCGCTCAAAAAAGGCGAACACGTAACGTATAACGATACCGTGTACACGCTGCAGGACGACATTGGCGCCAAGCATAAATTTTACGAGTTCGACATGGCCGCCGGTGAAGAAGTGATCATGTACCGCGTATTGGTGGGTAAGACGCAGGTAGCGGTACAATCCGGCAGCATCGTGAACACCACGAACCTCAAACATGCCGCCGATCCTTATGTGTTCAGGCCATCGCATTACCACTGGACGGCGCCCGGTATTGACCAATTTGAAGGACGCACCTTCAACGGTTATCACCGTAAAGACGGCAGGGTAGGCACGGCCAATTACTGGCTTTTTATTCCCACTGTTTTTTGCGAGAACCGCAACCTAGACGTGATCCGCGAAGCATTGCACAATGAACTCGGCTACGCGGTGACGGCTAAATACAAATCATACGCACGGCATTTATTGGATGCTTACAATAAGGGTGAAGACATCAACGCAGTCGATCTTTCTCCCGAAGCCATACAAAAAGAAAGGCCGTTTAAAAATGTAGATGGGATAAAGTTCCTCAATCACCAGGGCGGTTGCGGCGGTATCCGCCAGGACGCGGCAGTATTGAGCAAATTGCTCGCGGCTTATGCCGATCATCCCAACGTGGCCGGTGTTACGGTATTAAGCCTGGGTTGCCAGAATTTGCAGGTACAGGATTTCACCAACGACCTTAAAGAACGCAACCCGGAATTCGACAAACCCTTGTTCATTTTTGAACAACAGCAATCGCAAAGCGAAGAGCAACTGATCGCCGATGCCATCAAAAGAACATTTGAAGGCTTGGTAGAGATCAACAAAATAGAAAGAAGTCCGGCCCCGCTGGATAAACTGGTGATCGGCGTGAAATGCGGTGGCAGCGATGGTTTCAGCGGCATCTCCGCCAACCCGGCCGTTGGTTATTGTTCCGACCTGCTGGTAGCATTGGGCGGTAAGGTGCTGCTTGCCGAATTTCCCGAACTCTGCGGCGTTGAGCAGGAACTGATTGATCGCACGGAAGAACCGGAAGCGGCGAAAAAATTCATCCGCCTCATGCAGTCGTACAGCCAGGCGGCGCTTGATGCAGGTTCCGGCTTTCACATGAATCCTTCACCCGGCAACATCAAGGACGGGCTGATCACCGATGCCATTAAAAGCGCCGGTGCTGCCAGGAAAGGTGGTACCTCGCCCGTGGTAGATGTGCTGGATTATACGGAGCCTGCGGTGAAACCTGGATTGAATTTAGTCTGCACACCCGGCAACGACGTGGAAGCCACGACCGGTAAGGCCGCCAGCGGCGCAACGCTTATCCTCTTCACAACAGGATTGGGTACGCCAACTGGCAACCCGGTTTGTCCAACCATCAAAGTATCTACCAACAGCAACCTCACCAAGCGCATGAACGACATCATCGACATCGACTGCGGCCCGGTGATCGAAGGGGAGAAGACGATACCGCAAATGGGTGCCGATATTTTGGAATACTGCATCAAAGCCGCCAGCGGTGAAGTGATACCTAAGGCGGTGTTGCTTAACCAGGATGATTTTATTCCGTGGAAAAGAGGAGTTAGCCTGTAATTGATAAGTGCATAAATAATTTGGAGATGAGATGATTTGGAGATTTGGTGATTAAATGCATCCTGTTCCGTCAGGAACAATATATCGGTAAAAAGCTAAATGATCATGACTTTGCGCTCCGTAGGTGCGCTACTAAAAGAAAGACTATGAAAAAGTTTTTAGACGAGCACTTTCTTCTGCATAATAAAACGGCACAGGTTTTATACCATGAGTACGCGCGTTCCATGCCCATCATCGATTACCACAACCACCTGCCGCCGCAGCAGATAGCGGACGACATCAACTTTGAAAACCTTACCCAGGTGTGGTTGTACGGCGATCATTACAAATGGAGGGCCATGCGCGCCAACGGCATCGATGAACGTTTCAGCACCGGCAATGCTTCGGATTATGAAAAATTTGAACAGTGGGCCGCTACCGTTCCTTATACTTTGCGCAATCCTTTGTATCACTGGACGCACCTTGAACTGCAACGTTATTTCAATATCGATGGCTTGCTGGACAGTAAGTCCTGTAAAAATATTTACGAAGAAGCCACGGCTTTATTGCAAACGAAGGAATACAGTGTGCGCGGATTATTGAGGAAGATGAACGTAAAGGCATTGTGCACGACCGATGATCCCATCGATTCACTGGAGTACCATCAAAAAATAAAAGCCGATGGATTTGAAATAAAAGTATTGCCGGCTTTTCGCCCGGATAAGGCCATGGACGTAGACGATCCGCAGCGTTTCAACGACTACGTGGCCAAAGTAGAAGCAGCAGCAGATGTATCCGTAAGCAACTACGCCGATTATTTAAAAGCCCTTAAAAAACGCCACGATTTTTTTCACAACATGGGCGCCATTGTAAGCGATCACGGGCTGGAACAAATCTATGCCGAAGATTTTACAGGCGAGGGCATCAACCGCATCTTCGATAAGATCCGCGCCGGCAAAGCATTGGAGTTTACAGAGAACCTGCAATTCAAGTCCGCCATGCTTTTGGAATTTGCCCGCTGGGATCATGAAAAAAACTGGGTGCAGCAGTTCCACCTCGGTGCGTTGCGCAACAACAATGCACGCAGGCTGCGCGATTTGGGTCCTGATACGGGTTGGGATTCCATTGGTGATTTTTCGCAGGCCAAAGCCCTGGCAAAATTCATGAACCGGCTGGATGATGATAACCAACTGGCAAAAACGATCCTGTACAACCTCAATCCATCCGACAACGAACTGATGGCGACCATGATCGGTAATTACAACGATGGATCCGTTGCCGGTAAAGTACAATTCGGTTCCGGCTGGTGGTTCCTCGACCAGAAAGACGGGATGACGCGCCAGCTCAATGCCTTAAGCAATATGGGTTTGCTCAGCCGCTTCGTGGGTATGCTCACCGATTCGCGGAGTTTTCTTTCTTTCCCCCGCCATGAATATTTCCGGCGCCTGCTCTGTAATTTATTAGGCGAAGAAATAGAGAACGGCGAACTGCCGGATGATTTGGAATGGACGGGCAAAGTGGTGCAGGATATCTGCTATAATAACGCGAAAGAATACTTCAATATATAATTAGTAATGACCAGTTACTTTAGAACCTTTAGCACACAGAAACTCCAAAGTAATTCGTCATTAGTAAATTGTCATTAACCACCTATAGTTCAAAGCTGATCTGCTGTTCATGTCCCCGCTCCGGTATCATCCGGATAAAATTATCATACCCTTCTTCATCATCGTGGTTGCTGTAAGTACCGTAGGCATCGAGGCTATAGCCGGTTAAACCATCTTTCGCCTCTATTAAATACAGGATGCACATATCCGATGGATCGGTGTTCTCTTCGAAGCGGTATACCTTTATGATCTCCAGTTCAGAAGGCTGGTAATCTTTTCCTTTGCCGGCATTGAACCCGTTGCTTGTCCACCTGAATTCGGTATCCAACCCTTTCTTTCTTAATTTTTCCATTACGGAAGTTAACGTGGTCATTACATGCATGGTTTCCATGAGTTGAGTTTTATGATTTGTTTAAGGCGAAGGCTGTGCCATTTTGTTATTGAATATGCGACTGTTGATAAGATTTTTTACGCTTCGGTTAAAGCAGATAGTTTTTGCATAATTCCATCTACATAAAATAATTGTACCTGCAATGGTTCGGCTATACCGGTTTGTAAAGTAAATGTAGAAAGCATACCCGGTTTGTTGACAATGGCACAACAGGCGTACAACTGCTGGTCCTCATGTCCCGGGAGCGGTGCGGCATAACCCGTGATACCGATGCCCCAATGGCTGCCGAAATGATGCAGGATACCCATGGCCATCTGCGCCGCTATTTCCTCGGCAACCGCATTGCAACGGATCGCCGTTATGGGATTTACCTGCAGGTGCTTAACCTTCTGGGTAATATTGTATACAGTCATGCCACCCTGGAAAAAAACCGTTGCATTCTCCATAGCCGCAAAAGCCGCCTGCAACAGGCCCGCCGTAACACTCTCCGCCACGGCAATGGTTTCGTGCCTTGCCTGCAAACGGGCTGCTACCTGTTTTAATAGGTGTTCGTTGAACATATAAAGTGGTTTTTATTATGCCTCGCCCGTCTGGCTATGCGGTGCATCCACGGGCTTGGATTGCGGGGAACCTTTTTGCCGCAGGTAGATCGATAACACAATGATGGCAAATACCGACAGGAATTCGCTCTGCCAGTTTTGAAAAGATTCAAACCAAAACCTGGAGTCGGAAAAGTAAGCACCGGCCGATTCAGCAGGTTCGCCTTTTAAAAAATGCTGCAGGTTTTCATCTTTCATACTTCCATAAAAATGAAGCACGAAAGAGCCGATAAAAAGTAACAGCAAAGAGATGGTTAGAGAATGTTTGTAGAGCGTCAGCACGAAGCCGCCTTTCTTTACCGGCCAGGGCGCATCCTTTTTGCCCGGCGATGGTTCCCTGTCCACTTCATCGCTGCCATCGAACTTTTTTGATTCGGAGGAACCTTTCTGGCAAAGAAAGATCGTGAGCCACACAAAGAGCGCCATCTGCAGGAATTCGCTTTCCCAGTTTTCAAAAGTAGATTGAATGAAATGCCCCGAACTGAAGTAAGCCAGCATACTTAAGGGCGATGCCGCGTGTTCTGCCAGTTCTTTATTGTATTCTTTGAAGCCGAAGAAGACCTGGCCGACCAACGCGCCCAAAAAGAGTAAGAAAAATACGATGGATAAACCATTGTGACGGATGAACCTTGACATGCTGTTAAAGTTGCAATCGTTGTGCCACACCAACACGGGATTTTTTCTGGCATGTAAATTTCAATACCAGCTTTATCTTATTAACAATAAAAAACAAAATCATCATGGCTACTACCAACCCAAAAGCTGCCAGCAATGGCCAAGCTTCAAAAGGAAAAACAAAACCAAAATCACAGGCCGCCGAAGACCTGCGGGAATTACTGGAAGATGAATTGAAAGATATTTACTGGGCCGAAAAAGCATTGACGAAGGCGCTTCCGAAGATGGCTAAAAATGCCTCCGATCCCGGTTTGATAAAAGCATTGAACAACCATCTTGCTGAAACGCTGACTCATGTAGAGCGCCTGGAGCAAGCGTTTGAGCTGCTTGGCAAGCCCGTAAAAGCTAAGAAATGCGAAGCTATGGATGGCCTGTTGAAAGAAGGAGAGGGCATCATTGAGGAAACGCAGATCGGCCCCGTTCGTGATGCCGGTATCATCCTGGCCTGCCAGAAAGTAGAGCATTACGAGATCGCTACTTACGGCACGATCAAGGTTTTTGCATCCCTGCTGGGCGAACAAAAACTCGCCGCTTTATTCGATAAAACCCTGTCGCAGGAAAAGAACGCGGATGCATTGCTTACACAATTAGCAGAATCCAACATCAACCTCGAAGCCCGCGATGAAGAAACGGAACGCAACGAAAAAGCAAAAAAGCCTACCCGGAAAATTCCCGCTTCTTCCATGTCGTAAAAAGCGTAGAAATATCTGTACATAAAAAGAGCGTATCCTCAAACAGGGTATGCTCTTTTTTTATATAATTCACTTCTTTTAAAAAATCTTACTTATTCCGCGATGCGTTTACCCAGAATAATGAGGCCTTTTTCTTCGCCGTCGAGTACGGCAATGCGGGGCAGGTGCGCCCATGCTTCAAATCCAAAATGGCGGAAAAGTTTCAAACTTGGTTCGTTGTGCGAAAAAATGAAGCCCAGCAAGGTTTTTATACCGAGCGCAGGCGCTGCTTCCATACAATGTTGTAAAATGCTTTTGCCGGCGCCTTTGCCTCTTTGCTTTTCATCGAGGTAAATGCTGATCTCTACCGTGGCATCGTAAGCGGGCCGGCCATAAAAAGATTGAAAACTTACCCAACCGATGATTTCCCTTTCATCTTCAACGATCCACAAAGGCCTTTTTTCGGGGTTATGTTCATCGAACCAGCGTTGCCTGCTTTCAACGGACACAGGTTCCAGGTCGGCCGTAACCAACCTCGAAGGTATCGTTGAATTGTATATCTCAACGATCGTATTTAAATCACCCGGTGTTGCATCCCGGTAATTGAATCCTGCCATAAATTTTTCCGATGATTACCCAAAGATAGAAGATACGAGGTAGCATGAAAAATTCATAACTCATAATTCATAATTATTCCATCATGCCCAGCTTTCTCAAAATCTCTTTCGTAATATTTTTACGGCACTGCGCAAACTGTGTATTGATAGCTGCCCGTTCTTTTAAAATCCTAGTCGCGAAAAAATACGCATTGCCATTACGTTCCACGTAACCCACCCACCAGCCGATGTCCTTGCCGTTCACCCTTGTCCAGCCGGTTTTGGAACGGAAGGCATATGAAGCCGTGCTATCGGTTACCATTACCCGTTTTACAATGTCGATGTTCCTTTTCGAGAAAGGAAGTTTCCCTTGCTGCAATTTCACCAGGAACGCAACCTGGCTTTTCGGACTGATGGCAAAGGGACCGTAGTTCCAGAAATCTGCCCCGGCTTTTGAAAGATCGCCGTTGCCATAGCCGCACAGGGTTAAATAGCGGGCATAAGCTTTCCGCCCGATGCGATCCGACAATTCCATGAACACCCAGCCGGCGGACACTTCAAAGGCTTCTTTCACCGTCATGTCGTGGTAGATCTCCGGGCGGTAACCATATAAAACCGTATCCGTTTGTCCGCGCCATTTCACTACTTCGCTTTCATCTCTTATGGATTTTGTTTCCAGTGCGATGAGCAGGTTGATGATCTTGAAAGTAGAAGCGGGCAGGGTAGCGGAGTCGGCATCGCGTTCATTCGTGAAGAACCATTTATTGTTTTTAAGATCGAAGACCGTGGTGCTGCCGGTAACCTGGCAATCGCTGAACAATTTGGAAAAGTCCTGCGCCTTTGCGTGGAAAGAAAATAAAAGCAATAGCAGGAAGCAAAATATCCTCATTTTTAAAATTATAAGTTTTTAACGTGTTGTGGTATTAGATTTAAATTTCACTCTCTATTATTGTTTTAATAACACTTGTTCCTTTGTTTGTCACCCTGTGCCGGTTCATGCAACAATAAAAGCAATTTCTAACTTTGGCAAAGCTTAAACTTTGGCAAAGTTATACGAGAACGCACCTGGAAAACCGCAAATAACCGCAAAAACTGAAAGGGTGAAAAGAAAAGGTTTTGTAACGAATTGGCTGTTATGATCAGCCAAGATATTACTATCGTAAACAAAGAATTTCCCCTTAATAGCAAAACAAGTTATTTTCTTAATTCTTTTCTTTGTTAATAGTCCATCCTTTGCTCTTTAAAAACAACGTGCAACGGGCACAGAAAGCCGTTTCTTCTTTTAATGGGTTGCCGCCCTCCGCATCGCGCATGTAACAGGTTTTTTGTGAACAATGCGGCAGGCCCTGCGTATGTCCTAATTCGTGAATGGCTACTTTAAAAAGAAATCCGGTTTTTTGTTTTGCCGGTAAACGAAACGAAGATGCCACGCAAGCCCTGCCAGGACAATAACCCAGGCCCATCACGCCCCAGTCGGCTATCTTATCTTTTGAAGTGCTGATGTCTTTATCCGTTAAGCCAATCGTAAAATGACCGGGTGTTGTTTGTTCTTTCAAAAATTTAATGATGGAATCAGCCTTGAAACGTTTCCGCGGCGCATGCCAGGCATTTGCAGGCAAATCAATGTTTTTGTTGATGCGGATAGCCGGGTAGTATTTTTTCAACCGGTTGGCAAGATCATTAACCACAGCACCGGGCATTCCATGGAAAGGTTGCAGGTACACGATCCTGCTTTCCATTTCATTTTCCCTTGTTTGTTTTTCCGTGCAACCATTGCACAACAGCAGGGTTGCACAAAAAGAGAAGACAAGTATTTTACATTTTTTAAGCAACCGGTCAATTTGCATGGCTATGGTTTACTGTAAAAAAATTCAAGTCCCTTGATAAAGGTTAGCGCCGCTACATCCATGTGTTGCAGTTCGCCATACATTTTATATTGCAAACGCAGGTTCCCCGGGTTCGCGGTATTCATTTCTTTCACTAAATTTTTCAACGGCGCAATGTCCCATTTTTCATCTTCCAGCCCGCCTACGGAGACGAAGAGGTTAATGCTGTCCTTTGGCGATAAGTTTTTTAATTTGCCCGGCAACTGGTTAAGATAATAATCGTGGTACCAAAGAGATGGACTGGCGGCGATGAAATTTTTGAACACCGGTTTCTGCGTTTCCAACTGGTTGAGCAATGCATATAACGCAAAGTAGCCGCCAAACGAATGGCCGAGCAGGGAACGCTGGTTCACATCGGTAGGATAAAGGGAATCGATGCGCGGTACCAGTTCGTTGCTTACAAATGCGCAGAATTGTTTGCCACCACCCAATGTTTTCATTTCATCCGATGGCAGCGCGGCAGGGTACAGGAAATCGCGGTTGCGCAAAGAATCCATCAGTTTAAAAGTTTTATAGCCAATGCCGACAACGATCATGCGCGGCAGTTGTTCCACCATCTCATATTGGCGGATGAAGGCGGCAATAACCGGGAAATGAAAGTTCGCATCTG
>Ga0247806_10000814_pt1 | contig 16951 bp, 10 predicted proteins | sample UWRJL059202B1_FD_179935 | JGI IMG/M metagenome (GOLD analysis project Ga0247806, IMG submission 179935) | Plant litter microbial communities from Arlington Agricultural Research Station in Wisconsin, United States - UWRJ-L059-202B-1 | ecosystem: Environmental > Terrestrial > Plant litter >... | reverse complement strand
CTCAACAACAACTTATTGGGTTCGGATTGAAAATACTACTTCACCTTGTGCGGCCACAACCGGTGGTACAACGACAACGATTACGATCAATCAACCATCCGCAGCACCCACCGGCATCACGGGTACGGATTTCTGTAACCCTGGTTCTGCTATTTTAACAGCAACCGGTGGTACATTGGGTACGAATGCCAATTACCAATGGGGTACGGGCAGCGTGGTTGGCACTAATCCTATTGCAGGTGCAACCGGTTCTACACTTTCGGTATCACCCACAAGCACCACCACTTATTGGGTACGCGTTGAAAATACGGCCGGACCCTGTGCGGCTACAACGGGCGGCACAACGCGTGTTGTAACCGTGTATCAACCTTCTGTTGCACCATCCAGCATTTCAGCGCCTTCAACAACGCTTTGTAGTCCCGGCGCCGTTACCTTAACAGCCTTGGGCGGCACATTGGGTTCAGGTGCCAATTACCAATGGGGTACAGGCAGCGTGGTTGGCACCAATCCTATTGCAGGTGCAACCGGTCCAACGCTTGCGGTTAGCGGCGTAACCTCAACAACTACTTATTGGGTACGCATTGAAAATACTACTTCGCCTTGTGCAGCTACCACCGGCGGTACAACGACCACTATTACCATCAACCAGCCTTCTGTGGCCCCAACCGGCATCACCGGTACTAATTTTTGTAACCCGGGTTCTGCTACTTTAACAGCTACCGGTGGTACATTGGGTACGAATGCGAATTATCAATGGGGTACGGGTGCTGTTGTAGGTACCAGTCCTATTGCAGGTGCTACCGGCTCTACCTTATCGGTATCGCCCACCAGTACCACCACTTACTGGGTGCGTATTGAGAATACGGCTGGTCCATGTGCGGCTACCACCGGCGGGACTACGCGTGTTGTAACCGTGTATCAACCATCGGTTGCACCGGCGAGCATTTCTGCACCTTCAACAACCTTTTGCACTTCAGGTTCTACTACTTTAACGGCGGTAGGCGGTACACTGGGTTCGGGAGCCAACTACCAGTGGGGTACCGGTTCTGTTATAGGCACCAATCCTATTGTTGGCGCCACCAATTCAACCTTGGCAGTCAGCGGCGTAACAACCACAACTACTTATTGGGTACGCATCGAAAATACGACTTCACCCTGTGCGGCTACAACGGGTGGAACAACGACAACGATCACCATCAACCAACCATCTGTGGCGCCGGGCGGCATCACCGGTACTAATTTTTGTAACCCGGGTTCTGCTACTTTAACAGCAACCGGTGGTACATTAGGTACGAATGCGAATTATCAATGGGGTACGGGTGCTGTCGTAGGTACCAGTCCTATTGCAGGCGCTACCGGCTCAACATTGCTGGTGTCACCTACCGTTACAACTACTTACTGGGTGCGTATTGAAAATACCGCCGGACCCTGTACAGCCAATACAACAGGTACAACCCGCGTGATAACCGTGTATCAACCTTCTGTTGCACCGGCGAGCATTTCCGCACCTTCAACAACCTTTTGTACCTCCGGTTCTACTACCTTAACGGCTGTAGGTGGTACACTGGGTTCGGGCGCCAACTACCAGTGGGGTACAGGTTCGGTTATAGGAACCAATCCTATTGCAGGGGCCACCAATTCCACACTAGCGGTTACAGGCGTAACTTCAACGACTACTTATTGGGTTCGGATTGAAAATACTACTTCACCCTGTGCGGCTACAACGGGTGGAACAACGACAACGATTACCATCAACCAACCATCGGTAGCACCAACCGCTATCAACGGCACAGGTTTTTGTAACCCGGGTTCTACTACCTTAACCATTACCGGTGGTACATTGGGTACCAATGCCAACTACCAGTGGGGTACCGGCGGCGTTGTAGGTACCAGCCCGATCGCAGGCGCAACGGGTTCCACACTTTTAATATCGCCCACCGTTACCACTACCTATTGGGTACGCATTGAGAATACGGCCGGTCCCTGTACCGCCAACACAGCCGGTACTACCAGGGTAATTACTATAACCCAGCCATCTGTTGCGGCAACATCTGCCAACAGGAACAAGAATAATATTTGCCCGGGCATTTCAGTAAGCCTCAGCATCACCGGCGGAACACTTGGTACGGGTGCAAGCTGGAGGTGGTACAGCGGAAGCTGCGCAGGCGCATTGGTAGGCACGGGTGCAACGATCAATGTTACACCAGCTGTAACCACTACTTATTATGTACGGGCCGAAGGAAGCTGTAACACCACTACCTGCCAGGCAGTAACGGTGAACATCAATTGCAACATCGACAAAGACAGCGATGGCATCCCCGACTTCGTGGAAAGCGCCATGAGCGCGGCTTTTGCCGATGCCAATTCAAACGGTACCATCAATGCCTACGATGCCAGCTATGCGGGCTTCGTGGATTACAACAACGATTATGTGAATGACAACTTCCAGGCCGATGGTGATTCCGATAACGACGGCGTTTTGAATTACCAGGATCCTACCTTCCCCGGAAGGATCGATGCCAACGGTGATGGTGTTGACGATCGCTTCGACGCAGATCTCGACGGCATCATCAACATGCTTGACCTCGACAGTGACAACGACGGCATTCCCGATACCATAGAAGCCTACGGTGTAGATGCGAACGGTGATGGAAAGATCGACAGCTTTACCGATACGGATGGCGATGGTCTTTCACAAAATGTAGACATCAACAATACCGGCGCCAGCAACACGGGCCTGGGCCTGGGCAACATCGACCTTGACGGTGACGGCTACCCGAACTTTATAGACCTCGATAGTGACAACGACGGTATTCCCGACTTCGTGGAAACCGGCGGCACCGATACCAACAACAACGGCAAGCCTGACGGTGCTTTCGTAGATGTAAACGGTGACGGCTTACATGATAGTTACATCAACGCTGGCGCTATCTTACTGAGCGGTATCGACGGCGATAACAATGGCCGCGCAGATAACTGGCCCAACAAGAATTTCGACATGGACCTGCGGCCGAATGCGTACGACCTGGATGCAGACGGCGATGGCCTGGTAGATGTAGTGGAAGCAGACCTGCCCGATGCCAACCTCGACGGTCGCGCTGATGGTACGATCGGCACCAATGGCTGGTCGACAACCATCTCCGGTATGAGCAGTTTAAATCTCACGCATACGGATGCAGATGGCAAGCCCGATTACCTTGACATCGACAGTGATAATGATGGTATTCCTGACAATATTGAAGGACAAACCACCAACAGTTATAAAGTGCCGACAACCGTAGATGGTGATGGCGACGGATTGGCAACGGTGTACGACAATACACCTGCGGCATTCGGCGGCATGGGCATCTTCCCTTACGATCACGACCTGGACGGTACACCGGATTTCAGGGACCTGGATACGGATGGTGACGGGCAGATCGACAGGGCCGAAGGCAACGACTTCAACCTGGATGGACACGCGAATGATAATGTTACTTTGACCGGGCTGGATACGGATGGCGATGGCCTCGACAACCGTTTCGATTCGCTCAATTCCACCACCAACCGCAAAGGAACCTCTTACATGATGGGTGCCAATGGTTCACTGGTGGGCGATCCTACACCGGGCTCCAGGTGTACGGTTCAAAAGAAGGTATCCACGCAGATCGACCGCGACTGGCGATTTGTAGGTGCTGTGTTGCCGGTAGATATATTGAGTTTCGGCGGCGTACTGCAAAGCAATTACGTTAATTTAAAATGGACGATCGTTGCATCGAAAGAGGTAGACAGGTTTGAAATAGAAAGAAGTCTCGACAACAGCAACTACCAAAAAGTAGCCACGGTGAACGGGCCGGTAGAACTCAACCGCCAGCAGCATTTCACCACGCCGGATTATGTAGGCAATATCCCGAACGAAATATTGTACTACCGTTTGAAAGTGATCGGCAAGAACGGTGAAATTAAATACAGCAATGTACTCGTGATCAGGAGAACGCAAACCAAAACCACGATGGCGTTGATGCCGAACCCGGCGAGAGATTATGTAACGGTGCGCTTCTTCTCGGAAAAAGAAGCCGAAGTGATCATCAGGCTCATCGACAACCTTGGCAAAACAGTTTTGGTACAACGTTCCAAAGCGGGCAGGGGTAACAACTCGGTACTGGTTTCCGGTTTGAGCAAATATACCAGCGGCGTTTACTCGTTACAGTTAATGGTAAATGACGAGATCGTTACAGAAAAATTAATGCTGATGCGATAATTTAAGTTATATTCAATTAAATTACCAAAACCAACTACAGCCCCTTTCCTAACCGGAAGGGGCTATTTATTTGTTAGCTTTGCAGCAATGTACACGTTAAAAAAATCGTTGGGGCAACACTTTTTAAAGGATGAAGCCGTGATCCGGCAGATCATCGATGCGTTGAAGGAACAACCCTTTGACCGCTTGCTGGAAGTGGGGCCCGGCGCGGGTGCGCTCACCAAACATTTGCTGCAATTGCCCGGCATCGATTTTAAAGCCGTGGAACTGGATGATGAAAAAGTGGAGTACCTGGGAAAACAATTCCCGGGTTTGAAAGAAAAAATAATTCACGAGGATTTCCTGTCGATCGAACAACCTTTTTCCGAACCGTTTACGGTGATCGGTAATTTTCCTTATAATATTTCTACGCAGATATTGTTTAAAATACTGGAGTGGAAAGACAATGTGCCCTGCGTGATCGGTATGTTCCAGAAAGAAGTGGCGGAAAGGGCCGCTTCGCCTGCGGGAAGCAAAGTATATGGGGTACTCAGCGCATTGGTGCAGGCTTATTATGATGTTGAATATTTATTTGATGTAGACAATAGTTGTTTCAACCCACCGCCAAAAGTGCAAAGTGGTGTTATCCGTTTAACCCGCCGGAAGCAGCATTTAGACTTTAAAAGTGATCGTAGTTACTGGGTTTTGGTAAAAACAGCGTTTAACCAGCGCCGTAAGACATTACGGAATGCTGTCAAAAGCCTTTTTCCTGCCGATGTCTTAACCGATGAAATATTTAATAAACGCGCAGAAGCCTTGTCTATAGAAGACTTTGCGCAGCTTACTTTTAAAATGTCATGATTATGAGAAATGTATTCAGTTTACTTTTTGTTTTAAGTGTTGTAATTTTTGCGTCCTGCTCCACGCCACGGTACGCATATGCACCCGCGGCGCACAATGTGCCGGTGCTTACGGAAAAGGGCGATGGCAAGATCGGCGCCGCTTATTCTACCAGCATCAGCGGCGACAGGATCGAGGATGATGAAACGGTCAACAACAGCGTAAACGGCATCGATGTGCAGGGTGCTTATGCTTTGTCTGACCACTGGGCATTACAGGCCGCCCACATGCAACGCTGGGAAAGAACCACCGGCGGGGTGGACAGCGTAAACATAAAATACCGCAGGAACCTTACCGAGTTGGGCGTAGGTTATTATTTTCCCATGAACTCGAACCTGAATGCGTGGTTCCAGGTATTTGGCGGTGGGGGTTTTGGAAAGTTCAATTTTACCGACAGTTCTGTTTATGGTAATTTTTTCCATGAAACCGATGTGCTGAAATTTTATGTACAGCCCGGATTTTATTTCCGCAGTAAAGGTAGTTTCAGCGTTTCCATCGCCGTACGGGGTAGCTTTATAAAATTCAATTCGATAAAAACAAATTACCCTTCTTCCGACCTGGACAATTACCGGCTCAATCAAATGGGTAATAATGTTAAGTTTTTTTTAGAGCCTGCCCTGGTGAGCAGCTTTGGATTTAAAAATGTACCCGGCTTAAGGATAGAATTCCAGGGTGGGTTATCGCTGCTGACGGCCGAAACGCCTTTTGATTACCGCAGCCAGAATTTTTCCATTGGCACCTACCTCGACTTCGGCTCCCTCCGCAGGGGTACCAACAGGCGGTAGGTCAGTTTGCATCAAAAAACCGGTGAATGGACAAAGGGGAAGATCACCACGAACAGGCGGTATTTTGCTCCCCTTTTTGCAGGCGTTTCCCGTATAACTTTGCCAAAGTTTTAAACTTTGCCAAAGTTGTTTTCCCCGTTTTATTGGAAGATTAAAGTTGTAATTTTGGGCAACGATTGTAATTTTTTGAGTGTGGGTGACCTACTCAAAAAACCGCTCCGCTTTGCAATGCCGCACAAGAGAGCGACGCAACGATGCCGGGCTATGTATTGATGCCGGTAACATAAATCTTTAATCAACCACATGAGTTTTTCACTACAGCACAAAGTAAGGATCGTAACCGCCGCGAGTTTGTTTGACGGCCACGATGCCGCCATCAACATCATGCGCCGCATCATGCAGAGCAAGGGCGCAGAGATCATTCACCTGGGCCATAACCGCAGCGTAAAGGAAATCGTGGAAGCGGCCATCGAGGAAGACGCCCAGGGCATCGCCATCACCAGCTACCAGGGCGGCCACGTGGAATTTTTCAAGTACATGAAAGACCTGCTGGAAGAAAACGGTTGCGGCCACATTAAAATATTCGGCGGTGGTGGTGGTACCATATTACCAACAGAGATAGAAGAACTGCACCAATACGGCATCACGAAAATTTACAGTCCCGACGATGGCCGCCACATGGGCCTCGAAGGCATGATCGAAGACGTGGTAAAACAATGCGATGTGTCGCTCAACGGCACGGGCGTATATCCAAAGCCTATGACGATGGAAGAATCGCGCGACGTGCGTTCCATTGCCCGCCAGATCACCAACGCAGAGAACGGGCTGGCGAAAGAAAGCGAAAAATCAACCATCAATATTCCCGTGCTCGGCATTACCGGTACGGGCGGCGCGGGCAAGAGCAGCGTAACGGACGAGATCGTGCGGCGTTTCCTGAATAATTTTACGGACAAAACCATTGCCGTTATTTCCGTAGATCCCAGCAAGAAAAAAACCGGCGGCGCTTTACTGGGCGACCGGATCCGGATGAATTCCATCTCGCACCCGCGGGCGTACATGCGCAGCCTGGCCACGCGGGAAGACAATACGGCGCTGAGCGTGCACGTGCAGGAAGCGATCGACATTTGCAAAGCAGCTGCCTTCGACTGTATTATTCTGGAAAGCGCGGGAGTTGGACAAAGCGATGCGTCCATCCTCGATTATTGCGATGTGAGTATGTATGTGATGACACCGGAGTACGGCGCCGCATCGCAGCTGGAAAAGATCAACATGCTGGATTATGCCGACGTGGTTTGCATCAATAAATTCGACAAGGCAGGTGCACTGGATGCTTACAACGACGTGTGCAAGCAATACAAAAGGAACCACCAGTTGTTTTCCGCCACCAATGACGAACTGCCCGTGGTAGGCACCATGGCGAGCAAGTTCAACGACGAAGGCGTGAATCATTTGTTTGAAAAGATCATCGAGCGTATACAAACAAAAACCAACACCAGCTTCGGCACCTATCATTTTGGCGCCACGGCGAAAGTTACTTCGGCGATCATTCCTTCTTCGAGGGTGCGTTACCTGAGCGAGATCAATACAACCATAAGAGAATACGATCAACTGGTAAAAGACCAGTCGGCCTTCGCCACCAAACTCTACCAGTTGCACGGCGTGAAAGCGACTTTGTCGGAAGCCAAAAATATTAATGCGGAACTGATCGATACCATTCAACAACAAATCGATTTTTATGCCGAACAGTTAACACCGGTTGCGAAAAAACTGATCACGAACTGGCCCAATAAACAAGAGGAATACAAAAAAGATTTTTACGAATACAAGGTGCGCGACAAAGTGATCCGCCAGGAAATGACCTATACCAGCCTCAGCGGAACGCGGGTACCAAAAGTATTGTTGCCCACTTACAAAGACTGGGGCGACCTGCTGACCTGGCAGGCGCAGGAAAATGCGCCCGGACATTTCCCTTACACGGCCGGTGTGTTTCCCCTGAAGCGCGAGGGCGAAGATCCAACGCGGATGTTTGCGGGCGAAGGCGGACCGGAAAGGACCAACCGGCGTTTCCATTACGTATCGCAGGGACAGCCTGCAAAACGCCTCAGCACAGCGTTTGACAGCGTTACTTTATATGGAGAAGATCCGGCGCACCGTCCGGATATTTACGGCAAAGTAGGCAACAGCGGCGTAAGCATTGCCACCGTAGACGATGCTAAAAAATTATACAGCGGCTTCGATCTTTGCGATCCGAAAACATCGGTGAGCATGACGATCAACGGCCCGGCGCCGATGCTGCTGGCTTTCTTTTTAAATGCCGCCATCGACCAGCAATGTGAAAAGTACATCATCGAAAATAATTTAAAGGAAGAAGTCAATAAGAAGATCGAAGCGCTGGGTAACAGCAACCTGTTGCCGAAATACATTGGGGTAGATGGCAAACCGGTATCGCCGCACCATGGGAATTTAGAGGGTGCGTTGCCGGCAGGTAACGATGGATTGGGGTTAAGATTACTAGGCTTAAGCGGCGCGGATGTATTGCCGGCAGAGGTGTATGAAACCATCAAGGCGAAAGCATTGCAAAGCGTTCGCGGTACCGTGCAGGCCGATATATTGAAAGAAGACCAGGCGCAAAATACCTGCATCTTCAGTACCGAATTTGCCCTGAAACTGATGGGCGATGTGCAGGAATATTTTATCACCAAACAGGTAAGGAATTTTTACAGCGTGAGCATCAGCGGCTACCACATCGCGGAAGCCGGTGCCAATCCGATAACACAGCTTGCCTTTACCTTAGCGAACGGCTTTACTTATGTAGAATATTATCTGAGTCGCGGTATGAACATAGACGACTTTGCACCGAATCTTTCCTTCTTTTTCAGTAATGGTATGGACCCGGAGTACAGCGTGATCGGCCGGGTAAGCCGCCGCATCTGGGCCAAGGCGATGAAGTATAAATACAAGGCCAACAAGCGCAGCCAGATGCTGAAGTACCACATTCAAACTTCGGGCAGGTCGCTGCACGCGCAGGAGATTGATTTCAACGACATCCGCACCACGCTGCAGGCTTTGTACGCCATCTACGACAACTGCAATTCCCTGCACACGAATGCCTACGACGAAGCGATCACCACGCCTACGGAAGAAAGCGTGCGCCGGGCGATGGCGATACAGCTCATCATTAACCGCGAGCTGGGCACCGCCAAAAATGAAAACCCCAACCAGGGCGCCTTCCTCATCGAAGAAATGACAAGGCTGGTAGAAGAAGCTGTGATGATGGAGTTTGACCGCATCACCGATCGCGGCGGCGTATTGGGCGCCATGGAACGCATGTACCAGCGCAACAAGATCCAGGAAGAAAGCCTCCATTATGAAATGCTGAAACATACGGGCGAATACCCGATCGTGGGCGTGAACACGTTCCTCAATAAAAAAGGAAGTCCCACCATCATTCCTTCCGAAGTGATCCGCAGCACCACTGAAGAAAAAGAACAACAGATCGATAGCCTCAACAACTTCTGGAAAAAGAACGAAGGCAAAGCCGCCGAAGAAATTAAAAAGCTAAAAGAAGTGGCCATCAACAACGGCAATCTTTTCGAACAACTGATGCACACCGTGCGCTACTGTTCACTCGGGCAAATTACAAATGCGTTGTATGAAGTGGGAGGGCAGTATAGGAGAAACATGTAAGTAATTAGAAATTATAAATTGGTAATTAGAAATTCATGGATGCCTGTAAGAGCAGGCTTTATGATCCCAAACAGGTACTTAACATTTCTAATTTCTAATTCATTGAAGTTCCTCACACCAATACCCCGCATTCATCACCATTTGCTCCACTTCCGCCGGGGGGATATTCCTGCCGACAACGCGCAGGATATAATCATTATCGTTGAGGTCAACATTCCATTGAAAAATCAGCGGGTGAATATCCAGCGATGGCGCGGCTTCTTCCACCCGGTTGTGATTGGTAAGATTGGTTTTAAAAACAAGGATTTCCATTTGATTAAGCAGTACGCGGTTAAGTTATAAATAGTATACGGATTTATTCTGCTGCCATGGTGCCGGCGTCGGCGGGTTTCCTTCCCCACTTGCCGCAACGGTTGCGCCATTCGGCTTTGAATTTTTCTTTTTCTTCCGGCGTCATGTGTTCCCACTTGCCTTTCATTATTTCGTTCCATTCTTTTTTTCGGTCGCCCCATTCCCTTTTACGGTCTTTCCAGCCACCGCGGCCGCCAAAGCCGCCGAACAATATTTTGCTGAGCAATAAAATGCCGAGGGCCTGTACAAAGCTGATCGCTTTAACGCCGATGATCTCGGGCAGGAGCGCATTCCACAATCCCATTACGATGGCACCGAATAACAGCACGGCACCTGCAAAGCAAACGATCATGACGATGACCTTTGGAAACCAAAACTTTTTCATTGTATAATTTTTAATTGCCGGTAAAGGCATCAGTAATTTAATAATTCGTTTTTCAGCACCTGCAACCGGTCGCGCAAATGCAATACAGCGTATCGTTTCCGGCTGATGAGCGTGGCCACGCTTTCACCGGTTTGTAAGGACAGGTCTTTAAAAGGCACGCCTTCAATTTCATTTTGTATAAAGGCTTCGCGTTGTTCTGCCGGTAGTTCATCCAGGGCTCCCTGCAGCGCTTCCCAAAAAAGATTGCGCAGGTATTCGGATTCGGGGTTGCTGTCGGCCGGCAATAAAAATTCTTTCCAGTCGAAACTGTCTTCCCCGTCGCCGCTGCTGCCCAGCACATCGTCGGCCAGCGGCAGTTTGTGTTTGCGGTAGCTGTCGGTGATCTTGTTCCTGGCTACTTTAAACAACCAGGCAGAAGCCTGTTCGATGGGAGCGGTATTGCCGGCAAACTGGTAAAACACGTCCTGCAGGATATCTTCGGCGTCTTCGGTAGTGGCCACGCGCTGCCTGATGAAGCCGAACAGTTTTTTGCTGACCTTGCGGATGGTATCGCTGATGTTGTTATTGCGTTCGGCTGCCATTACAGAGCTTAGCGCCAGTGCCTCTTCCATATATAATGAAGTAGACGGGCGACGGTAAAAGATATTTTACAAAAATGGATTTTTTTTCGGAGAGGAGCATTTAAAAGTCAAAAGGCAAAAGTCTGAACCCAAAAGTTCGTATGCTCCTGTAGTTTTAGGTTTTGCCTTTTAACTTTTGACTTAATAATAGAAGTCCAGCACCGCATTCGTCCCATACTTATTATGCGGTTGAATAGAGGCGCCCAGCTTCGTATAATCGCCGAGGCAGATGTCGCGGTGGCCCAGGGAGGGAACACCCGTATCGATGAGTAAGGAAAGTACGATGTCGAGGGCGTCTTCGTTGCCGTAATCACAACATTCGCCGAAGTAATATTTTTTTGTATTGCAATCTGTGCGCTGGCGCTGGTGCCCCACGTAGCTTTTGATGCCCGAACTGTAAGCATGGCAACGGGAGCTGTTGTAGCATTTTTCATCAGGGTACAGCATGGCTTTGGGCTGCATGGTCTTCAGCCGTTTTACGAGCGACTGGTAATAATATTTATCGCTGGCCACTTCTTCGTTGCCTTCCAGCTCCGCGTAAATTTTTAATACATTTTTGGCAAACAGTTCGGGATAAGTACGCACCAGGTTGAGGATGTAGATGATCTCGCGCTCCATCGGCGTCATGTACCTGGCATTGGCCGCGGTATTGCATTTCAGGTATTCAGGCTTGTTCCATTCGCTGGAAAAATCCGCCAGTGGCGAAACTTCCTGCGCGGTGGCGGCAACATGCATCAGCCCGCAGAACGCCAGTGTACAAATAATTGATCGTATCGGTGTCAACCGGTTTGTCATAGTACCGCAATCTGCAAAGAATATCGGTAGCTCGTTGCAAGCGAAATGTCATTTAACACAGTATTAAGATGGGAGTAACAGGTAGCAGGACGGGACCTGTATTTCCTGCTACTTATATACTGCGACTTGCTACTTTTCTTACCTTACCAGGTGACCGAAGAAGATCCCGTTCACAAACAACTTGTTGGTACCCAGCCACAAGGCCCTGAAGCAAAGATTATCAGCGATAGAAATAACCCGCCCGCTGCCCGCCGCATCCACGTTCACTTCGGCCATGTTCTTTACCAGCGCGGCATTGGAAGGATGCAGGTAGCCGCTTTGCAAAGGGTTCGATGTAAAAACTACCGGGGCACTGTACGGGCCATTGTTGCGGTCCATGTACAGGCTGTTGGATTTGAAAATGGAAATGCTGCTGTTGCGGTAGCCATAACAAAGCGGGTGGGTAATGTCCATCTTCGCTTCAAAAATGGCGCCCGGCATGTCTTTGGCGCGCTGCTCATCCTGCCGGCTGAACCAGGGCAGGCTGATGGTGGTATCTTTTTTCGATTCGTCTTTTTTAAAGATCACTTTGGTGATGCCCGCGCGCCTGAGGAACTGCGTGGCTTCTTCATTGGCGATGAGCGTACCGCCGGCGCTTACCCAGGTACTGATTTTGTCCTGCACGTTTTTGTCCATGTTGAAGTAACTCCCGGCAGCCATGATGATGGTATTGTAGCGCGATAAATTAGTAAAAGGCAATCGTTCCACCTCCACCATGCTAACGGGGATGCTGAAACGCTGATCCAGCAGGTACCAGATCTCGCCCACGTCGTTGCCGCTGGTACCGTTGCCGCTCAATAGCAGGATCCTTGGCTGGCGCAGGCTGGCAAAGCTGTTGCTGCCCAGGTCGATGCCGGAGCGGGATAAGCCGGAGCTTAAATTATACACCGTAACGCCCGTTTCTTTTACCGCCTCGCCAATCCATTTGTACACATCAGCAGCGGCGGCCGGTTGTGTGCGTACCGGTATCAATATCGTTCCGTAACTGAATTTCCTGCCACCCGATTCAAATAGTTGCGTGGCTGTTTTGGTGGCCAGTCCTTTCTTTTGCAGGCTGTACAATAATTTCGGGGCAAAGTAATCGTCCCATTCAAACGCATAGGCATAATCGCTTTGCCCGCCTTTGATCTCGCCCGCAGGCTTGTTGGCGCTGGTTAATTTATCGCCGAAGGCAGTAGCATCTATGGCAGCTAATTCGGTATAAGGAAGGTTGAAGGCCAGCGGTAAGGTCCAGCTGCTGATGTCGTAAAAAAGACTGTCCTGGTATTTGAACATCTTTTCAAAAATACCTTTGATGAGTTTGAACTGGCGTTGCTGTGCCGGGATCACCCAACTGCTGCCGGGCTCGAAATTTTTTCCTTCTGCCGTGATGGTTTTCTTTACCGGCAATATGTCTATCTGGTGGCGCAACAGCATTTCGAGTAAAATGGCAGCCTTGCTTTTGTCATTATTGTCGCTGAACAAATAGCCTTTTACCGGCGATGCTGCGGCTTCTTTTAGTGCATTCACGAAAAATTCGCGCTGGTAATTCAGCAATTCGGTCCGCAGGTTGCGCGCCGCTTCCAGCGTGGAAAGCGATGTGATGAACTGGTTGCGGATGGTAAAAGGGAAGGTCAGCAGGCCGTTGTCCGTTTCCTGGGCGTGGCCGCGGCTGCTGGCCTGTTCAAACAAAATACCGATGGAGCCGTTCACGTCAGGATAGGTGGAACCCTTCCCATAATAAAAATCATCATAGCCTTCTTTGGTGAAGTACAGGGAACCAACACTGTCCAGGTATTTAGCGTGGTAATTACCGATCAGTCCTGTTAATTCCTGGTTGCGTTTCGGTGTGTTGGGATTTACGCGTGACGGAACGCCGGGTTGAAAAAAGAAAGTGGCATTGCTGCCTTGCTCGTGGTGATCGGTTAAGATATTCGGGTTCCACTCGTGAAATTTCTTCAGGCGGTTGCGGCTTTCGGGTTGTTGCGCCGGCAGCCAGTCGCGGTTCAGGTCAAAATAATAATGGTTCGTTCTGCCGCCAGGCCAGGGTTCGTAAAATTCGCGAGAAGCCGGGTCGGTCACCTGCACATTCAGGCTGCGGTTGGTATTTACCCAACTGGCAAAACGGTTCATGCCATCGGGATTAAAAGAAGGGTCGAGCAGGATCACGGTATGTTCCAGGAGGTCATCGATCGTTGCACCCTGCGCGGCTGCCAGGTAATAGGCGGCCAGCAAAGATGCGTTCACGCCGCTGGATTCGTTGCCATGAATGCTGTAGCCCATCCAAACCACCGCGGGCATATCGGCCGTATTGAGGGCAGCCGAACGTTGCGGGTCCACCAGCAAAGCGTGCTGCTGCCGGATGGATTCGATGCGTTTGATATTGCCGGGCGAAGAGATCGTGAGTAATAACTGTGGCCGGTTCTCATAAGTAAATCCTGTTTCGTCGATGACGATCCTGCCGGGATTGGCAGCTGCGAGGGCTTTCATGTACGCCACCAGCCGGTCGTGCGAAACATGGAATTCCCCAACTTCGTGCCCGATCACCGATTTGGGTACCGGGATCGAAGGGTTATAGGTTACGTTGGTGGGGAGGTAGTAGGAAAGGCTTTGTGTAAAACCGGTGCTGTAAAGCAATACGGTGATGGCCGACAGGAGGAGTTTTCTCATGTTGCAATTTAAGTTGGCAATGCGAATTTTGGACAGTAATTACACGAATGGCTTTTCGTGACTTCATCCCAACCTTTCTTCCCGCAGAGGAGGAGATAGCAACAGTTCGAATACCTCACCCCAACCCTCTTCAAAGGAGAGGAGCTAGCAGCATTTCGTTTCAACTGTCTGAACTATGATTTGGAGTGATTAGCATGATGGGCTATGATTCAATCAATGCTTATAGTCTACTTATTCAAAACCAGGTTCGTGTCAGAAACCCGTATTATTAAAGCCGTTGGTCAAAGACCAGGCGGCGGCGTCCGTGTAATAAAAAATCCGTGTAATTCGTTTCAATTCGTGTTATCCTTCCTCAATACGTTGTTGTCATATCCTCATCGACGCAAATAATATAATCGGCCTTGCCCTTGTTTTCGGCCAATAGTTTTTTAATGTTTTGTTGCGATACCGTGCTGATGGTAGCATATTGCAATGCAGGTTTTTCCTTTTTCAAATACCAGAGAATGCCCTCGTAATTGTCGGAATGATAGGCGCCGTTGAAATGAATGAACAAGTCGCCGGGCTGGTAGTGCTTTAATATAAAATAAGCCATGGTAGCGTCTTTGATGGCCTGTGCCTTGGGCAGGTTGGGGCCGCCGTGACCGCCCATCATCTTCACCATGTTCACGTAGCCCGGCAGTTGGGGATCGTAAGGAAAAGGCAGTGGGGCCATCCACGATTTTTCGAGCGGTGTAAGGGTATCCAATCCATCGAAACCCTTTTTCGATACCAGCGAAGCATACCGCCGGGGCACGTTGGTGGCGATGAAGGCCAGTTTTTTTTCTTTGGCCAGGTTGACCAGCGGCGCGTAATCCGTTTTATAATTGTTCCATAGCCGGGCAGAAGAATCGAGGCCTTTTGCGCTCAGGGTGCCTGACAGGTAGCGGTTCAGCGGTTGCTGGTTGTCGGCTTCAAACATTTCTGCCCCAAACATCACTTTCCGTTTTTCTACTAGTTCTTTGGAAACGGCCAACTGCAGCCAGTGCGTAATGGGATTGTTGTGGAACTCGCCGAACAAAATGATGTCCTTACCGGCCAATACTTTCATCATCTTTTTATAGCTGACCTTTTTGCCCTTGCTGTTGTATAAAACATAGGCTGGTTTTGATTGTGCGAAAACAACCAGGCTGAACAAAAGCAGGAAGCCGCCAAAGAGGTATCTTTTCATGCAGGCAAGTTAACGGATGGCGTGCAAACCTAAAAAAGCAATGTTTGATTTTTAAAATCAACGCTTGTTTTTTATATTTAACAACCGGTTTCATGAGGCAATTTATACACAACACAAACGGCATTCAAACGATCTCATAGAAGATAAGCCATGGTACGGTTTTTGGGCTACTGCGTGTATAAAAAAACTTTTTATGATATCGCTGAAAGACAAGAAGATCGCCATCCTTACCGACAATGGTTTTGAAGAAGTGGAATTGACGAGTCCCAAACAGGCGCTGGAAGAAGCAGGTGCTGTTGTACACATCATTTCAAAACAGGAAACAGTAAAGGGCTGGAACCACGATCACTGGTCGATAGAATTAAAGAGCGATGTGCTGCTGGACGATGCCGATCCGCTGGAGTATGATGGATTGATGATCCCGGGTGGTGTGATCAACCCCGACGCGATGCGCAGGGAAAAAGCCTATGTTGCTTTTGCAAAGGCCTTCATGGAAAGCGGTAAACCGATCGCCGCCATCTGCCACGGGCCGCAACTGCTGATTGAAACAGGACTGCTGGAAGGAAGGGAACTGACTTCTTATCCTTCGATCAAAACAGACCTGGTGAATGCCGGTGCCATATGGAAAGATGAGGCGGTAGTAACCGACAACGGGTTGGTGACTAGCCGCAGCCCGGCCGACCTTGCCGCGTTCAATTACAAAATGACTGAAGAGTTTGCAGAAGGTATCCATTCCGTTCCGGGATCTTTTGTGCCTTCGCACTGATCATAATTTACATCATCAAAACACACATTATGGCTAAGTCAAAAGCAAAAAAAGCAAGCCCGGCAAAATCCGCTAAAAAAGCAATGCCTAAAAAGGCTGCTCCTAAAAAAGCTGCAGCAAAAAAATCATCTCCTAAAAAAGCTGCGAAAAAAGCCGCCCCCAAGAAAATCGCTGCTAAAAAAACAGCACCCAAGAAAGCCGCCGCAAAAAAAACGGCGTCCAAAAAATCAACGGCTAAAAAGGCCGTAAAAAAAGCCGCTCCTAAAAAGGTTGCTCCAAAGAAAGTTACTCCTAAAAAAGCCGCCGCAAAAAAAACAGCACCCAAAAAAACCGTTCCTAAAAAAGCGGCCGCACCGAAAAAAACTACAGCGCCTAAGAAAGCGCCTGGAAAAAAAACGGCACCCGTAAAAGCCACGAAACCGGCCGTACAAAGGCCGGCACCGGCTAAAAAAGCCCCGGCCCCCAAACCCAAAGCTACGCCTGTACCTCCCGAAGAAAACCTTCCACCGGTAGAAGAACAATCAACGGACATCGTGGGCAAGGGAAAC
>Ga0247806_10000813_pt1 | contig 16966 bp, 11 predicted proteins | sample UWRJL059202B1_FD_179935 | JGI IMG/M metagenome (GOLD analysis project Ga0247806, IMG submission 179935) | Plant litter microbial communities from Arlington Agricultural Research Station in Wisconsin, United States - UWRJ-L059-202B-1 | ecosystem: Environmental > Terrestrial > Plant litter >... | reverse complement strand
GTTTTAGAAACCAGCATTAATAAAGGAATCGCAAACGGCGAGTTTAAACCTGAGTGGAATGCCGCTGATTTTGCAACGGTAATTTTTGCCATGCTCGAAGGCGGACATCTAATTTCGAGAATATCAGCCAACAACGACAAAATGAAAATCATAGTTAAAACCCTAAAATCAATAATAGAGGAAAACACACTCTAATTTTTTTTACCAAAAATATGACCGAACGGTCATTTATAAGTATTTTGCAAAAGATTAAAAGATTTAACTATTAAAATTAGTAACAGCACATACAATTCACCATTAACAATTACCATTAACAATTACCATTAACAACTCACCATTAACAACTCACCATTAACAACTCACCATTAACAACTCACCATTAACAATTCACATTAACAATTCACAACTCACATTTTACAATTCACAATTATTATGAAAACAATTTTAATTTCAGGAGCATCAAAAGGATTCGGGAGAATCTGGGCAGAAGCATTTTTAGCAAAAGGATACCAGGTAGCTGCAACAGCCAGAAATATCGATACCCTCGCCGACTTAAAGTCACAATACGGAGACGCACTTTTGCCTCTTACACTCGATGTAAATAACCGCACGGAGTCGTTTGCAGTTGTAGAAAAAGTACAGCAGCATTTCGGGAAAATTGATATCCTGATCAACAATGCCGGTTATGCTTTAAACGGCGCGGTTGAAGAAGCGAGCGAAAAAGAAGCCAGAGCACAATTTGAAACCAATTTTTTTGGGACACTTTGGTTAACACAAGCGGTTTTACCCATTATGAGAAATCAAAAAAGCGGTCATATCATTCAGGTTTCGTCTATTTTAGGAATCGCCACTTTACCGATCATTGGTTTATACAACGCTTCTAAATTTGCCGTTGAAGGTCTTACTGAAACGTTGGCTCAAGAGGTAAAACAATTTGGGATCAACGTTACGTTGTTAGAACCAAACGGTTATGCAACCGATATTTGGGGCAACACCTTCAACAGCGAAAGCATCGACGCCTACAACGGAATCAAAAAAGCCCTTGCAGAAGGACATGATCCTGATACTCTCGGAAAAACAAGCGCTACAGTTCCGGCCATCCTCAAACTGGTCGAAGCCGAAAACCCTCCCCTACGCCTGTTCTTAGGAAAAGTTGCCTTACCATTCGCCAAACAAACGTATGAACAAAAACTAAAAACGTGGGAAGAATGGGCTGATGTTTCTGTTGCGGCACACGGATAATTATTCTGATTTTTTTAAGTTGATTGAAAACGAGATTGTTTCTTTTTAGGAAGAGACGGTCTTGTTTTTTTATGAGTAAATCACGACACTTAGGGACCAGTTATCCGCTATATCTTTTTGTGACTCCCGAGGCTTCGGGACCGGCATAAAAGGATTTTCCCTCCCATCAAGGGCTAGGAAAATCTTTTTCATAAGAAACCATCTTTTTTAATCCTTTATGGTTTTCCTTATTCATCTTAATTTTTTATTCGATACTTTAGCAATCAAATTATTTCATAATGAATATATAACCTTTCATGGCTTTCAACGAAGATTCTCGTGTCAAAATACCAACCCTATTGCATCTTATGCGATTAGGTTATACCTACTTATCATTATCAAATCAAAAATGGGATGAATCAACAAATATCTTCACGGATATTTTTAATGAAAATATTAAAAAACTTAACCCCGAATTATCATCTGGTGACGTAGATCGAACTTATAATGAAGTAGCTCTTTGCCTGGAAAATGAAGATTTAGGAAAAGTTTTTTATGAAAAACTTGTTGATCAATCCAATATACGATTAATTGACTTCGAGGATTTCAATAATAACTCATTTCATGTAGTTACAGAGCTAACCTACAAAAAAGACGAAGAAGAATTTAGACCTGATATTACTTTATTTATAAATGGAATGCCATTGGTTTTTATAGAAGTAAAAAAACCAAATAATCTAAATGGTGTAATTGAAGAAGATAAAAGAATACAAACTCGTTTTCAGAATAAAAAATTCAGACAATTTGCAAACATCACCCAATTGATGGTCTTTTCCAATAATATGGAATATGATGACAACTCCCCGATGACAATTCAAGGGGCATTTTATGCAACAGCCTCTTATTATAGACCTATTTTCAACTATTTTAGAGAAGAAGATAAATTTGATTTTGAAACATTGTTGAAAAACATAGAGGAAGATGATGAAAACTTTGTACTTAAGGACACTAACTTATTAAGTATAAAAAATTCACCTGAATTCCTTACTAATAAACATCATGATACGCCAACTAACAGAATATGTACTTCTATATTTCAAAAGGATAGGCTAGCATTTATATTACAATTTGGAATAGCATATGTAAAAGAAACAACTGGTTTACAAAAACATATCATGCGTTACCCTCAATTATTTGCTACAAAAGCAATTGAGAAAAAACTAGACGAAGGCGGCAAAAAAGGAATTATCTGGCATACACAAGGAAGCGGAAAAACAGCTCTGACCTTTTACAATGTCAAGTATTTAACCCATTATTTTCAAAAGAAAAGTGTAGTTCCTAAATTCTATTTCATTGTTGATCGATTAGATTTACTAGTTCAGGCGGGGAAAGAATTTAAAAGCCGAGGATTAATTGTCCATAATATCAATTCAAGAGAGGAGTTTTCTAAAGACATAAAATCTACATCAGTTATTCATAATAACTCCGGTAAAGCAGAAATTACAGTAGTAAATATTCAAAAATTTCAGGACGATCCTGATGTGATCAGAAATACGGATTATAACTTAAACATACAACGTGTTTATTTCCTAGATGAAGTACATCGCAGCTATAATCCAAAAGGCAGTTTTTTAGCCAACTTAAATGAGTCTGACAGTAATGCAATAAAAATTGGATTAACGGGAACCCCTTTATTAGGAACAGATTATAACTCAAAAGCATTATTTGGAAGTTATATTCATAAATATTATTACAATTCGTCAATTGCTGATGGTTATACTTTGCGATTAATTCGTGAAGAGATTGAAACCAACTACAAATTAACTTTAAAGCAAGCACTTGAAGAAATTGAAATTCTAAAAGGGAATACAGACAAAAAAGTAGTCTACGCCCATCCTACGTTTGTAGAACCAATGTTGGATTATATTATTCAGGATTTTGAAAAAGCACGTATTGCCTCAAATGACAATTCTATTGGTGGAATGGTGGTTTGTGATTCTTCCGAACAGGCAAAAATGTTATTCGAAATATTTGAATCTAAATATGCTGCAGAGAAAACAGATTCAAATTTTTATCAAATGGTAGCTGAACCACGTGAAAGTTATGGTTCTCAAAAAAAGAACAAAAGTAAAGTGATATCAGCCGCTGTTATTTTACACGACGTTGGAACCAAAAAAGAAAGAGAATTTAAAGTTGGGGAATTTAAAGACGGAAAAATAGATTTTCTATTCGTTTATAATATGTTACTTACTGGTTTTGATGCTCCCCGATTGAAGAAACTATACATCGGTCGTGTAATTAAAGCTCATAATTTATTACAAACACTTACCAGAGTTAACAGAACTTACAAAGATTTCAGATACGGATATGTAGTTGATTTTGCAGATATTCAAAAAGAGTTTGATAAAACCAATCAGGACTATTTTAACGAGCTTCAATCAGAGTTGGGCGATGAAATGGAACATTACTCCAACATTTTCAAATCAGCAGCAGAAATTAAGGAAGAAATTAATGAGATAAAGGAAGTTTTATTCCCGTTTGATACTTTGAATGCTGAAATATTTTCACAGCAAATTTCACAAATTCAGGACCGAACTGAAATGCTGAACATTAATAGAATATTGAACAATGCCAAAAGCTTGTACAATCTTATTCGTTTATCTGGAAATTATGAATTATTAGAACGACTTGACTTTCATAAATTGACCCTATTATCTCGTGAAGCCAACAATCATTTGGCTTTGATAAATACTAAAGAAGCATTAGAAAAAAATGTAGACACCACTAATTTATTAAATATTGCTTTAGAAGATGTCATTTTTGCTTTTGTAAAAATCAGAGAAGAAGAAATGATTTTGGCGGATACTTTGAAAACTACTTTGCAAAAAACACGTGAAATACTCGGTGGTAATTTTGACCCAAAAGCCCCTGTTTTTATATCTTTGCGAGAAGAATTGGAGCGCTTATTTAAAAAGAAAAATTTAAGTGAAGTTAACAAAGAAGAAATGGAAGCCAATATTAAACAGTTGGAATACATTTATGGCAAAGCCAAAGAATTAGAAAGAAAAAACCAATTACTTAGAGCTAAATACGATAATGACGAGAAATACGCTCGTTTGCATAAAAGATTGATGGAAAAAGATCCATTAACCGATAGCGAAACTAAACTTTTTGATGCCTTAAAGGGATTAAAAAAGGAAATCGATGATCAACTATTACAAAACTCAAAAGTGCTCGAAAATGAGAATTATGTTGAGAAAATGATCATGCGATTTGTAATTAACCAATTTAAGACTAAAAACGAAATTCCTTTAGATCCAGAAACTTCTAAGCGTATCAATGGTCTGGTGGTGAAAGAATATATGAATGAATTTTATGGAAGAACGGCATAATATGAACACGGGAGAAATACTTATATATCAAAATCAGGAAGGCAACATTAAAATTGACGTTCGCCTTGAAGAAGAAACAGTTTGGCTGACTCAAGATCAAATGGCACAATTATTTGGCAAAGCCAAATCTACCATTAACGAACACATCAAAAATATTTTTGAAGAAGGAGAACTTCAGGAAAGCTTGTCTATGCACAAATTCGGAAATTCCGAATTTCAGCAAAAAGCGCCTAATTACTACAATCTTGATGTCGTAATTTCTGTTGGTTACAGAGTAAAATCGCTTCAGGGAACACAATTTCGTATTTGGGCAACGCAGCGATTAAAAGAATATATCGTTAAGGGCTTTGCCTTGAATGATGACCGCTTTAAAGAAGGTAAGACGATGAATTACTTTAACGAATTGCAGCAGCGCATTCGTGAGATACGAATATCTGAAAAGTTTTTCTACCAAAAAATAAAAGACATCTACACCACAAGTATTGATTATGATGCAAAAGACGAGAAAACAGTTTCGTTTTTCAAAATCGTACAGAACAAACTCCTATGGGCAATCTCTCAAAACACGGCTGCCGAATTAGTCTATCGCAGAGTTGATGCGTCTTTACCTCTATTAGGAATGCAGTCTTTTGATAAAAAAGAAGCCAAAGCAGTTCAAAAAACGGATGTTAGTATTGCTAAAAATTATCTTAACGAAGATGAAATAAAACTTTTAGGATTATTGGTAGAGCAATATTTAGCATTTGCCGAAACTATGGCACAGCAACAAACTCCTATGTATATGAAAGATTGGGCAGAACGACTTGATAGTATTTTACAGCTCAACGGGAGAGAATTGTTATCGCATGCAGGAAAAATTACACATCAAATGGCTTTGAATAAATCGACAGAAGAATTTGAAAAATTTAAAGAAAACAGAAAAACAATAGAGATCGAACAAAGCCTGAAAGAAATTGAAGCAGATATTAAAAAATTGAAAAAATAACATAAAAATACAATGACTACCACAATACAGTTTGAAAAACAAACCAAAGCACTTATCGACGATCTTAAAAGTGTTTGTGCCAACTATGGTTTGGGAAATGATGGAAATGAGTTTAAGATTATTACCCAAGTATTTTTATATAAATTCCTTAACGATAAATTCATTCATGAAGTAAAAAAACTCGATGAAAAAATAGCAGCTTCAGACAATTGGGAGGATACATTAAGAAGTTATTCAACATCTGACTATGAAATGTTGACCATGCAAATGAGTGAAAGCACTGCTAACATTCATACGGATCAATTGATTTCAACTTTATTTGATCGTCAAAATGAACCGAAATTTGCTGATATATTTGATAATACTTTATTGGATATTGCCAAACAAAACAGTGCTGTTTTCTCGGTGGTTACCGAAAGTGGTGAAAAAATTGTTTTGTTTGAAAACATCAGCAAATATGTAACTGATAAACGGGATGACTTTTGTAGAGCCCTTATAAATAAATTAGTTGACATTAGTTTTGAAAATATTTTTCATGAAAAATTTGACTTTTATTCCACTATTTTCGAATATCTAATTAAAGATTATAATACCAACAGTGGCGGTAAATACGCCGAGTACTTTACGCCTCATGCCGTAGCCAAAATCATGGCGCGTTGCTTAGTACATGAAGATGTGAGCAATGTAACCTGTTATGACCCGAGTGCAGGATCAGGAACACTTTTGATGAATTTAGCGCATCAGATTGGAGAAGAAAAATGTACGGTATACTCACAGGATATCTCTCAAAAATCATCTAATTTATTGCGTTTGAATTTAATTTTGAATGATTTAGTGCATTCGATACCAAATATTGTAAAAGGAAATACGATTCTTGAACCTTATCATAAAGAACAAAACGGACGCTTGAAACAGTTTGATTATATTGTTTCAAACCCTCCGTTTAAATTAGATTTCTCGGATTATGTAACTGATTTAGATACCAAAGAAAACCATGAACGCTTTTTTGCTGGAATGCCTAATATCCCGAAAGCTAAAAAAGACAGTATGGCAATTTATCCTTTGTTTGTGCAACACATTATGTATTCGCTTACCGCAAAAGGAAAAGCCGCAATTGTTGTACCAACAGGGTTTATCACAGCACAAAGCGGTATTGAACGCAAAATACGCGAACAAATGGTAGAACGAAAAATGTTACGCGGTGTAGTAAGCATGCCCTCAAACATTTTTGCAACTACAGGAACCAACGTTTCTATTTTATTCTTGGATAAAGAAAATACAAAAGGGGATATTGTTTTGATGGATGCTTCTAAACTTGGAACAACCGTAAAAGAAGGCAAAAACCAAAAAACACTTTTATCGAATCAGGAAGAAGATCATATCATTGATACTTTTAATAAACACGAAGCTAAGGAAGATTTCTCTGTAGTGGTTTCTTATAATGATATAAAAACCAAAAACTATTCGTTGAGTGCAGGACAATATTTTGAAGTGAAAATTGAATATACCGATATTTCTGCAGAAGCTTTTGCTACTAAGATGAAAACTTTTGAAGCTAATTTAAATGAACTTTTTAATGAAAGTAAAACTTTAGAATTGGAGATTCAAAATAATTTGAAGGGATTGAGATATGAGTAATCTTGAATTTGCAAAATTGAATCAAGTCTGTATTAAAATAACAGATGGTTCTCATTATAGTCCAAAAGGCATCAAAAATGGTTTTCCTATGCTGTCTGTTAAGGATATGCTACATAATGGATTTTCATATAATGATTGCAAATATATTTCTGAGGAGGATTATAACGATTTATTAAAAAGTGATTGCGTTCCATTAGTTAATGATGTCTTAATTGCAAAAGATGGAAGTTATCTAAAACACGTATTTGTAATTAAAAAACAAATTAAACAAGGCATCTTATCCTCGATTGGAATATTGCGTCCAGATTTAATAAAAATTAATCCTGAATATTTAAAGTATTATTTACATTCTGATTCTGTAAAAGAAACAGTTGCAAAAAAATATGTATCAGGAAGTGCACTTCCAAGAATTATTTTGAAAAATTTTGGGGAAATTGATATTATTTATAAGCCACTAATTGAACAACAAAAAATTGCCAAAGTCCTATCTGATTTAGATGCAAAGATCGAGCTCAACAATAAAATCAATGCTGAGCTTGAAGCGATGGCAAAAACGCTTTATGATTATTGGTTTGTACAATTTGATTTTCCTGATGCAAATGGAAAACCTTATAAAAGTTTTGGTCGCAAAATGGTTTGGAATGAAGAATTGAAAAGAGAGATTCCTGAGGGTTGGGAGGTTAAAGCGTTAGAACAGATCGTACAAATTATTTCAGGAAATGTCTCTCCTAATAATATTGATATAAATACTCCATATATTGGACTTGAACATATCCCTAGACGTACAATTATACTTTCCAAATGGGAAACAGCAGAAAAGATAAATAGCGATAAATGTGTTTTCAAAAAACAAGATATTTTATTTGGAAAAATTAGACCTTACTTTCATAAAGTTGGAATTGCATTTATTGATGGTATTACTTCAACAGACACAATCGTTTTAAGATCTAAGGAAAATTATTTGCAAGGTTTTGCTTTACAAACTGTTTTCACAGATGATTTTGTTGAGACGGCAACCAATTCGTCAACAGGAAGCAAAATGCCTAGAGCGAATTGGAATGTTTTGAAAAATTATAAAATTGCAGTTCCTTCAAAAGAAATATTAGACACTTATCAATTACAATTTAGTAACATTATTAAAAAAATTGAGTTTTCAGTTTTTGAGAACCAAGAACTTATTTCACTTCGAGATTGGCTGTTGCCAATGTTGATGAATGGACAAGTTACTGTTAAATAGGAACAATAATGTTTCTTAAAGAATTTTATATTTCTCATATTTAAACTTAATAATTATGACACTTCACGAAGCTATACAGAAAGTACTTAAAGAGAATTCATCGCCTCTATCGATTAGTGCAATAACTGATATTATAAATTCAAATGGCTATTATATTAGAAATGATAGACGCTCCTTAACTAGTAATCAAGTTTCAGGTAGAATCAAAAACTATCCATTATTATTCCAAAATATTAATGGAAAAATTATACTTCTGGAAGAGAATAATATCCAAAACATTATAACAAGCTATACTTATCTAACTAATCTTTTAAAAGGAATTTATATATCTGCTGATATTCAATTCATTGTTTCTGTTATTTTATTTTATAAACGTTTAGTAGATTTAAAAGAAGTACCATTTGAAAAATATACTGGTAATTCAACCGAGGTAGAAAACTCAATAAGTAGACTTCTCGATGGAGGAAATATATTGATCAAAAACTTAAAGAAATTAGACGATTATTATATAGGACCTGAGGGGGTATTTGAAGAATGCTCAAGATTATTAATGAAGCTTGATAATTATAAAAAGACAGAAATATGGGATCTTTTTAATCAGATAAACACTTCAAATATAAGTACAGAAATCTTTGGCGATATATATGACTATCTTCTTAATTTGGAATTATCACAAGGAAACAAATCTCACATCTTTTATACTCCAACAAGTTTAAAAGAACTAATGGTCGAATTATTAAATCCACTTGCAGAAAAATCAATTTATGATCCTACAGCAGGGCATGGGGGTCTTTTAATTCAAGCCCTAAAGTACAATTCGTTAAATAATCATATATCTAAAGGAAGTGAAATAAATAAAAGAATTACTCAACTTGGTAATATGAATTTAATAATGAATGGATTTAAAAATTATTCAATTGAATCTAAAGATTGCTTTGGAGAAATTAATAACGACAATAAATTTGATTATATAATTGCAGATTTACCAATAAATGGAATAACAAATTCTTTTGAACAATTCCTACTATATAGTCATTATAATTTAGAACCGCCTAGATCAGGTAAAGGTTTAGGCTCATTAGTCTTACTTGCTCTTTCGAGATTAAAAAATGATGGAAAGGCAGTTCTGACTGTTTCTGAAAATTTTCTATTCAAAAAAGGAAAGGAAAAAAACATCAGAGATCTGTTAATCAATAATGATTTTATTGAAAGTGTTATCAGTTTGCCCGTTGGTGCTTTGCGCCCTCATACTGATGCTAAAGCTTCAATTTTAGTTCTTAATAAAGCAAAAAAAAGTGATCTAAGAAATAAAATAAAGTTCATAAAAGGTAAAGCTATTGAACTTGATAAAAAATCAATGGTAATTGATAATGATGCTATATTAAAAGCATTTCATAGTGATTATGCCTTTTCTAAAGATGTACAAATTATCAATGTAACCGAGTTACATAATGATAGTAATCTTTCTGTTGAATCTTACGATGACAACTTTGTTATAAGTAACTTAATGTTGAATGAGGGTACAGGTAAATTATTAGTTGATTTAGCTGAAATAAAAGCCGGTACGCAACCTGATAAACATGATATAATTGAACATGGAGAAATTCCACTAATTAAAATTGAAAATCTTTCGAGAGATATACTTGATATTAATTTGATTAAGGATTCTAAATACTTTATTAATACTTATGAAAAATATGTGAGGTATTTAATCAATCAAGATTGTATACTTATAGCCCGAATAGGAGATAATCTGAAACCTACTATTTACAAACATAATAAAGATAGTCACGGAATAATTCTTCATAGTGGTGTTTATGCAGTAATTCCTTCCAAAAGAAAAGATAATGTAGATCTTGAGTATTTATATTATCAACTTCATTCAATTTTTGTTATTGACCAAATAAAAAGCAAGAAATCTGGAGTTGTTATGCCTTATATAAGTATTGCAAATTTAAATCAAATAATAATTCCCTATATACAATTTGAAACACAAAAAAGTTTTGTTAATACCCAAAGAGCTAATTTAATTGCTGAAGAAAGATCTAGATTTGAAGAACGAGTCAAAGAATTAGGACACATAGAAGAAGTTGAAGAAAAAGAAAGTGAAATTGTTAAAACTCTTGTACATCAATTAAGGCCAACATTACTAGTTGTTGACAATCTAACAAATCAAATTAACAGAATAATTGAAAAAAATAAACTAACCGAAATTGTTGAATTTGATGATGAAGACTTAGATACTGAAACTGATCCTGATCTAAATGCTTTATTTCAACAGTCCAATAATTATTCGCTAAAAGAACTGTTAGAAAAATTATCAAATGACACTAAGCATTTAAGTAATATATTGACAAATGTAGATAAGGTTATGAACTTTAAAATTGACTATTCTGATTTGGAAGAAGTTGATATTTATAATTTTCTGACTGAATATAAAAAATTAAAAGATATTGAAATCGCTAACAAGTACCTCTTTGAAATTAAAGGAGACCATGTGAAAGTTCTTTTAAATAAAAGTTCATTTAAGGAACTCTTAGATCAACTAATATTAAATGCCGAGAAACATGGTTTTTCAAATAAAAAGCAAATTAAAGGGAATAAAATAACTTTTAATATTAAATCTGACAAATTAAGAAATATATTAATTCTTGATTATAGTAATAATGGATCACCTTTTTTACTAAATGAAACGGACTTTATTACACCATTTGAAAAGGGAATAAATAGTACTGGCTCGGGCATTGGTGGTAATTATATTTACAGAATAATAAAAGCACATAATGGAAAAATAAAAATTCAAAACAATAATACTAAAGGGTTTTCAATGACAATTGAAATACCATTAAATCAAAATAAAAATTATGAATAATATTATTTTAATTGACGACAAGCAATCATATATTGACAGTTTTGTAGTAGAAGCTAGGGCAAAAAACATTAAAGTTTCTCCGGCTAATAGCCTTGAGGGATTAAAAAAAATAATACCTAAGTTTTCCCATAATTTTGCATGTGTAGTATTAGACATTAAATGTTTACTTACAGATGATCAGCCAAAAGAAGACGCGTCATTTATTGGAGATGCAATGCAATATCTTGATATGAACTCACCCGGATTTCCTAGATTCATTTTAACCGGAGATCAATCCGAATTTGATAAACTCAAAGGTTTCTATCCAAAAGAAAAAATGTACTTAAAAACTCCCGACGATCAGGCAAGGCTGTTTATTGATTTAATAGAATGTATCGCTCAATCCGAAATTCTTAAGATAAAAACAGAACATAATACAGTTTTTGAAATATTTAGACAAGGAAAAATGGACAATGCAGCAGAATTGCTTTTGATTAAAGTACTTAAAGCTGGATTAATCGAAAAAAACTTTGTCAATTTTAGATCTATACTTGCAGAAGTAAGGTCCTTACAAGAAAACTTATATAAATCAATTAATTCAAGAAATAAGAATGTTGTTCCTGATACTATGTTTAGACCAAATGGTATGATAAAATTTAATGATTTAATGAAACATTTAAGCGGAAATGTAATACCCCCAGCAAATCCAAATAGAACAGTTTATCAAAATCCAACAATTTATCAATTAAGTAATTCATTATATTGGTCATGTGGAGAATATATTCATGACGATCCTAATCGAACATACTTCATAAGTGATTACACTATAAAATCATTAATTAACAATCTATTTGAATTAATAATTTGGTCTAAACAATACTAGCAGAAGATGAATATATTTTTCGGTAAAATTTCACAAAACTTTGATACTTTACAATTACAAGAAGGATACTACACCGCTGAAAAAGGGTCTTCTTGGTTTGGCGAGCTAAATCTCGAAGATTATGTTTACATGATTGGAGGAGGCAAAATACAACTATGGAAAGCTAAAAAGTGGATTGATAAAAAAGAGGACCAAAAAGAAAGACTTAGTTTCGAAATAATTTTTGATGACACTAATTTAAAAGTAAAAGATTTAGTTGCATTTAAATATTTTAAACTAAGTATGAATTTAGTTGTCAAATCTACACGTTCTACAGCTTCAGAAAAAAAAGCATTTTTTAAATTGGAATACGATCAACTTGGATTGACAGAAGAAAAAATTTTAAACAAAACTACTTATACTCTTCCCGAAAATTTTAGATCGATTAAAAGTTTTCTTCCTGATCAAGTCACGCAACAGGACTCTTACAATATTCAAATTCAGTTTGAAAATGGAAAATTAAAATTGCTACCAATAAAAAACTGTGATCCTGAAATTATAAATCGCTTTAAAGATAACACACCATTTATAGGTAGAGGAAGATCTAACAAAGATAAAACATTACGTATTGCAAAAGATATAAAAAATATGAGGTCTGCTTTAGATTTCACAATTAATGATTTTTTCGATGCATTTTTATGTGATTATAATGCCAAGATTGAAGAAATTTTAGATAAAGATGAAAATATTGAGTCCGAAATTCCAAATAATTTCATTGAAAAAAGTAAAAAAATGGCGTTAAATCAAATTTTATACGGTCCCCCAGGAACAGGAAAAACGTTCAATAGTATTGATGAAGCTTTAAAAATAGTCGATCCTATATTTTATCAAAATAATAAACATGATCGCAAAAAATTAACAGATCGATTCAAAGAACTATTAATAAAAAATTCGGATGAAAATAAAGGACAAATTGCTTTTTGTACGTTTCATCAGTCCTTTAGTTATGAAGATTTTGTAGAAGGCATCAAACCAAAAACAACTGAAGAAAAAAGAGTTTTTTACGATGTTGAGCCCGGTATATTTAAACGAATTTGTCAGTTAGCCAATAGCAATAATAGTACAATCAAAGTAATAAAGGAAGGTAAAATTTCTTGGTCTGAGGAAGAATTTAAAAAAGCATCCTTTTTTAAGTTATCATTAGGGAATTATCAAAATCCTATGGACAGGCCTATTTATGAATATTGTAGAGACAATGGTTATATAGCAATTGGTTTTGGACAGGAAAATGACTTTACAAGCTTATCAGAATCAGAAGTTAAAGAAAAATGCGATCATTTAAAATTAGAAGTTACGGCTGCACAACAAATGAACTACTTTATTCATTACCTCAAAAAAGGCAATTATATAATGGTAAGTAATGGTAATAAATACATACGTGCATTAGGAAGAGTAATTGGAGATTATGAATATTTTGCTGACTCACCTATACATTATAATCATTTTAGAAAAGTAGAATGGCTATTTGTAGATGAAAATATTCCAATAGATGAAATTTACGAAAGAGGTTTATCTCAAAAAACCATGTATAAAATTGATGATAGTGCTTTAAGACAAGACTTTTTTACCGACAAGGGTCAACAACAAGTTATTGAAAACAAGAGCGAAAAAAAATATGTTTTAATTATAGATGAAATTAATCGCGGAAATGTTTCTTCGATATTTGGTGAATTAATCACATTGATTGAAGAAGAGAAAAGAACAGGAAAAGACGAAGAGTTAGAAGTGATTTTACCTTATTCTAAAGAGGTATTTAAAGTTCCGAGTAATGTATACATAATTGGAACTATGAATACTGCAGATAGAAGTGTAGAAGCTTTGGATGCAGCATTAAGAAGACGTTTTTGTTTTGAAGAAATGCCTCCGCTTTATCATTTAGAAGGATTGCAAAATGATATTTTCGGACATAAAGCTTCTGAAATACTTCAAACAATTAATGTAAGAATTGAAAAACTGTTAGACAAAGACCATAAAATAGGTCACTCCTATTTACTTAACAAAGATGAAAATTCAATAATAAATTCTTTTTATAAAAATATTATCCCATTACTTCAAGAATATTTCTTTGGGGATTATAGCAAAATCGGTTTAGTATTAGGAAGTGGTTTTGTAAGCTTAAAAGAATCTGATTCAGATATCTTTGCCAAATTTTATGATATTGTTGAAGATTTTGAAAATAAAAATATTTATGAAATTATCGATTACAGAAAAGATAAACTTACTCAAGAAATGAATTTTGGTAAAGCTATCCAAACTTTAATGAATAAATAATTTGAGTAAAATAAAAGAAAATATAGTCGTTTTTGAACATGAAATTCTTCGTTTTGACAGAGGTGAAAAGAAAATCACTAAAGATCAATTCGAAGCGTTAGAACGTTATTATGGTAACGGAAAACCTTTCTATAAATTAGTTTACAATGGAGTTCAATTTAACGAACATGTTGGTGTTATACAAGTTGGTAATACTTTAATCGAAGTATTACCAAAGGCTGATAAAATCCCACATTCTGCAGGAGAAGATCAAAAATGGCGTGACTTATTAATTGGAATGTTGCGAGCTGTAGGAAGCTTTGATATTAAATCGACAAGCTCAAGTAATTTAAAAATAAAGCCAAATACTATTCTAGATTTATATTTTGAGCTATTTGTAAAAGAAATAGAATATTTACTTCATAATGGTTTAGTGAAAAAGTACCGAAAAAAAGAAGGAAATGTTACTGCATTAAAAGGTAATCTTCAATTTAGCAAGCACATTCAACAGAACTTAATTCATCAAGAACGATTTTATGTTCGTCATTCTACTTATGATGTTGAACATATTTTGCATTTCATTCTTTACAAAGCTTTAAAATTATTAAAAAATATCAATACCAATAATGATTTACATAGCCGCATTGGGGTTTTGCTTTTACATTTTCCTGAAATGCCAGATATAAAAGTTTCAGATACTACTTTTGAAAAATTGATTTACAATAGAAAAAATCAACATTATCAAAAAGCTATAGAAATTGCTAAACTATTATTATTGAAATACCATCCTGATGTAAGCAAAGGAAGAAACCACGTTTTGGCTCTAATGTTTGATATGAATATGCTTTGGGAGCAATTTATATATACAAGTTTAAAGAAAAATAAAAATGACTTTAATAAGATAAAAGCACAAACTTCGAAGTTTTTTTGGAAACCAGAAAATGGTAGAAGAACAGCAATGAAACCTGATATTTATATTGAGACAAATAACAGGAATATTGTGCTAGATACTAAATGGAAAAATCTCAATGGCTACAATCCTTCTCCTGATGATTTGAGACAAATGTATGTGTATCATGAGTATTTTAACGCACAGAAAGTCGCTTTGATTTACCCTGGAAACCCTAAGAATAGTAAGGCCGGAACATATTTAAAAAAAGATGTTGGACACGACGATAAAATATGTAGTGTGGTTTTAATTAATATCGAAAACGACATTAAAAAGTGGCAGGAAAAAATTAGAGAATCTATTAATCAGTTTATAGATAAAACATTATAAATATACCATTCTCATAAAATTAAATTTAAACACAAAAGCTTTCAAAGTATTCGACTTAAACTATGTTTATTTAAAATATAATGAAAACGCTTCTTCTTTTAGCACTAAAGTTATTAAATACTCTACTTTCAGAAATTGTAGAAAATACGTAGAATAGAAATTCTTTAAGCTTTTGAATCTAGAATTTAGGATTACCATCTAAATTTCAAGGAAAAAATATCCTCTTCGTAATAGATATTAATAGTAAAACAAATAATATAAGCATCATAAAAAGAACCTTCTAATCAGTCATACTAAAATCAAAAAAGCCAATAGCAGCAACTATCAGCTTTTCTAAATAACCCTAAAAAAATTTAAGATATCACAAACTCATCAATCGGCATCCTGGCCTTTTTCATTTTGCTAAATACATCATTTTCTGCATCTCTATAGCCTAGCGACAATATTACGACACTTTTTAATCCTTTTTGTTTTAAGTTTAGGAGTTCATCAAATTTTGCATTGTCAAAACCTTCCATTGGTGTTGTGTCTACTTCAAGTTCGGCAGCGGCGATCAAAGCAGTTCCTAACCCAATGTAGGCTTGTTTGGATGCCCAGCTAAAGTTTTCTTCCTCGGTACGATTTAGTAAATAGGTTTCTAATAAATTTTTATATTCATCCAGAGCCTCTTCGGGAATCTCCCTTACTTTTGCGGTGTTTTTGATAAAGCTGCCTATACGCTCTTTGGTCACATTATCAAAAGCGGCAAATACCAATAAATGAGACGCTTCGGCAATCTGAGAATTAAAAGAACCTTCACCTAATTGTTTTTGCAATTCTTTATCACTCACTACGACAATTCTAAAAGGCTGAATTCCGGTTGAGGTTGCGGCCAGATTAATCGCTGCTGTTATTTTTTCTACTTTATCAGTACTAACAGTTTCGGTATTGTATTTTTTAACGGCGTATCTCCAATTTAGTGTTTCTAATAATTTCATTTTAATTGTTTTAAATTTATTTACCAAAAGTATTGTATGTTTGCTATACAAAAGTCAGTACTATACCTTTGTATAGTACTATCCTGGAGTATAGTGACCTAAAATTACTGGTATGGAATTAGAAATAGAACATAATGCTACAAGCTGCGACGGGATTTTACAGCCTGTTTCGGATGCGCTTTACATATTAAGCGGAAAATGGAAACTGCCTATT
>Ga0247806_10000811_pt1 | contig 17004 bp, 20 predicted proteins | sample UWRJL059202B1_FD_179935 | JGI IMG/M metagenome (GOLD analysis project Ga0247806, IMG submission 179935) | Plant litter microbial communities from Arlington Agricultural Research Station in Wisconsin, United States - UWRJ-L059-202B-1 | ecosystem: Environmental > Terrestrial > Plant litter >... | reverse complement strand
ACTCCCGGCCGGCATCCGCTCGATCGGTGAAGAGTGCCATGGGTGCAGAGTCCTCCGAGGTGGAGTGCGGCGCAAGGCGGCGGCGAGAGCTGCCGCGTCAGCGTCGCCCGACAGCCTAGGCGGGCGCCCCGAACGCGGGCGGGTCTGGCCGGCCAGGTTGGGCCGGCCGTCGCGCCGACTCGTCGAGCAGGCGCGCCACCTCTTCGTCGGTGGTCGCCGAGAAGTCGGTGTAGAACTGTCCCACGGCCCAGAACGTGTCCGGTGCCGCCACATACACGATGTCGTCGGCGCCGGTCATCTCGGCCAGGGTCGATGCGGCGATCACGGGCACAGCGAGGATCACCGTGGTGGCGCCGAACCGCCGCGCCACGTCGCAGGCCACCCGAGCCGTCGCCCCTGTGGCCACCCCGTCGTCCACGATCACCACGGTGCGCCCATCCAGCGGCAGTCGGCTGCGGGATGGCCTGAGCCGCGCCACGCGGGCATCGAGGTACTCACGCTCGCGAGCGGCAACGGCGTTCACCTCGTCGTCGGTGACCTCGGTCAGGGCAACCACCGATTCGTCGATGAGCTCCTCGCCGCCCTCGCCGATGGCGCCCATCGCGAACTCGGGTTGGAACGGCACGCCGAGCTTGCGAACAACGATGACGTCGAGTGGCGCGTCGAGCGCGGCCGCCACCTCGAATGCGACGGGCACTCCCCCACGAGGGATGCCCAGCACCACCACGTTCCGCTCGCGCAGATAGAGCAGCTGCCTGGCCAACAGGCGGCCGGCCTCGACGCGATCGGAGAAGAGCACCACCGGGCCATGATCGCCCCGGCAGCGATCAGGCGCTAGGCGTTCTCGTCGAGGAGGTCCGGTCGGGCGCGTCAGTGGTGGATTGCAGCATCGCGACCACGGCGGCGACCGCGGCGGCCTCGTCGGCTCCATCGGCCAGGATGTCGATTTCGGCGCCGGACTGAACTCCGAGCGCGAGCACAGCGACGACACTGCGCAGGCTGGCTGTCTCCGAGGACGCCCGGAGGAAGACACTGCTGCTGAACCGGCTGGCCGACCGATGCAGCCGATGGGCGATGGCCGCATGAATGCCATACGGCAGGAGCACCGTCACACGTTCCGTGAGCACGGGAGCCTAGACCTGGATGGTGATGACACTGCCAACGTGCAGTTTCGGCGGCGTAGCGGCCTCAACGTAGACGGAGCCGTGCATGCGGGCCTCGGTGGCACCGTTGAAGACCACGGTGATGTGACCGAGGCCGTCCAGGTTCTGCCGGGCCACTTCGCCGACCGCGGTGATCGTGAACGGTTCACCGTCCAGGTGCAGGTGCTGGCCCGGTTCGATGGCTGCGGTCGACGCGTTGACATCAACGATGTAGCAGTAGTCCTTGAGGGCGGCCGGGGCACCCTGGCCGAACAGAATGAACATTCCCTCGCCGAGAAACGACTCGACCTCGTCGCCGATTTCCCCGACGGTGGTGTGGTAGATGACTGACATGACTGCTGCTTTCGTTCGGTGGATCTCGTGGAGCCGGTCGTCGGCATGGCCGACGACCAGGGAGGCACTCACGGCAGTGAGCGCCTCGCCGGTGGTTCTTTAGACGTACAGGCCGATGCTGGCCAGCCAGGCCAGGGCAACCCGAGGTGCCCCGGTGATGAACCTGGAGTACAGCACAGACGGAACGCCGACCTCCACGGTTTCAGGCTCGGCCTCGGCAAGACCGAGCCCGACCGGAATGAAGTCGCAGGCGTTCTGGGTATTGATGGCGAACAGGGCCGGCAGTGCGAGGCTCGGCGGGATGTTTCCCTTGCCGATCTCGACGCCGATCAGCGTGCCGATGACCTGGCCGATGACCCCGCCGGGGCCGAGCAGCGGGGACAGGAAGGGCAGCGAGCAGATGAAGCCCAGGAGGATCAACCCGAGTCCGCTCCCGGCCAGCGGTGCCAGGAACCCGGAGAACCAGGTTCCGAAGCCGGAGCCCTGAATGATTCCGATCAACATGGCGACGAACGCCATGAAGGGGATGATCGTGTGCAGCATGGTCTGCACAGCGTCGCGGGCAGCCTGGTAGAACGTGTTGACTACCTTGCCCGCACCGAGCCCGATCTTCTGCACGAACGACTGGTTGGGCCGTGCCGCGAGAGTTTCGGAGATCTTCTTGTCGGTTGAGTACTTGTAGCTGCGCTCTGTGGTTTCCGCACTCGACTCCGCGCCGGGGCCCGATGCCGCACCGTTGGCGCCCACCGCGACCAGGCTGACCACCTGGGGCAGTCCCACAGCGGACACATAGATGTCTTCGTGAATGTACTGCGCGAGGGGGCCTGAGCGTCCGGTCGGCATGATGTTGATCGTCGGGATGCGCTTCTTCGGGTAGATCCCGCAGCGGAGCGTTCCTCCGCAGTCGATGACGACGGCGAAGGTCTCGTCGTCGGGTACCGATGTCTTGAACCCGTTGACCGGTTCGGCACCGGTGAGTTCGGCGATCTTGTCGACGATGTCAGGCTTGGCGCCGCCGCCGGTGATGTAGACGAGCTTGTTCTTCTTCTCGGTGGGGGTGATGGTGAGGGGGCCGCCGAATCCGCCGCTTCCCCTGTTGATCACAACTCCGTGATATTCGACCATGATCCTTCTCCTTAGCCCTGAGCCGTAACGGCGCTGTCCTGCGTGTGGACGATCTTGCTGAGTGTCACGCCCTGCTGCTTCGACACGATCTTCGTGGTGAGGTCGGTGATCCAGCCGCTGAGAAAGTTGAGGACCAGACCCACGAGCAGGTACCTGATGGCCAGCGGTCCGGTGTCCAGGCCGAGCTTCTGAATACCGGCGGCGACGCCGAGCCAGATGAAGAGTTCCCCCGGGTTGATGTGCGGGAAGACGCCGTTGCTGGTGTGGCAGAAGTGGGCCGCACTGGCGAAGTAGCTCGGCTTGTAGCGCTCGGGCAGGAACCGCCCGAGCGAATGGACCATCGGGTTCGCGAGCAGGAAGGAGCCGACGAACGGAAGAACCATGTACCGCATGAGCGGGTTGCCGCCGGCCTTGCCGGCGAACGTGTTGATCCTGTCTTCACCGACCAACCGGATCAACGAGTTCATTGCGATGAGCAACAACAGAACCACCGGGACGATGGTCTGCATCCACCCGATGAAGGTTTCTGCGCCGGTCTCGAATAGGCCGATGAAAAGCTGTGCGCCTTGCACGAGAATGCCAAGAATATCCACAGCTCACTCCTTTCTCTTTGTGAAGACGGACTTGATCTTCGTCGTCAGTTGGCCCAATGGGCTTTCTGGCTGCGCGACGGTCCCCCCTGCCATGATCGTGATGTAGTTTTCACGTGCGTTGTCGGTCGCCGTGCGAACGCTCTTCGGCTGGCGCCGACAGTCGTTGGCAGAAATCGACCGGATGTTCTTGCCCTCGAAACCCGGAAGTGGCCGGAATTTCGAGAAGACCGTGACGCCGGAGATCCTCCTGCTGTCGAGGATGTCTCCCGCATCGTCGACGCAGTGCATGACGATGGCCCCGGAGGAGAAGGCACCTTTCTTGATGCCGATGGCAACCTTCCCCTTTCGTCTCAGTTCGCCGTACGCGGCCGTGAAGCTCCTCATCTGCACGAGGGCCAGGCCCATCTGCATCACATAGGCGACGCCGAGAGCGATCAGGATCAGCCAGAAGTTCATCTCAGTTCCTCGGTCTTGTAGGTCAATTGGGGTGTTCTGGCCATGTGGAAGAAGAACTCCTCGTAGCTGGTGAGTCGCGAGATCAGGTCGATGTCGGACCGGCTGCCGGCGAGCCTGATGATCTCGTCGTAGATGTTGACGAGCATGGTGTCGTCGTAGTCCGCCTTGTCAGGAAGTCCCATCAGGAAGATCACGCGAACTCCGGCTTCGCCCGGGGCTCTGGGCACCACACCCATGGCGAAGACCACCTTGGTGCCCAGGGTGTTGGCCAGGTGCGGGAACGCCACCCGATCGTCCAGCGCCATGGTGGATTGAGCCTCCCTGGCGAGAAGGCGCTGCCGGAATCCGGCATCGATCGCCCCCTGCAGCACGAGGTGGTCGACCATCACCAGGGTGTTCTCCAGATACGACTTGTTGGGAGAGAGGATGAAGAATCGGCTGCGGTCCAGAATCGACGCCAACAGACTGTGCGCGCCGGCCGCGATCGGGATGTCCAACTGTTTGTCGTAGCGGAGCTGGTTCAGCTTGCGCAGAAACTCTCTCCTGTCGAAGAACTCACCCAGCTCGATGACGCTGGTGCTGGTGACCAGGCCGCCCTGGGTCGTGACAACGAGGTCGAACCTGTCGAGGTTTGCGGAGCCGGCATCGTTCAGCGAGACAAGTTCATAGTCGGTTCTCTCCGACATGACCTTGCGGAGCTGGGTTTGGATCAATCGAGCCGAAACAAGCCCGGACGCACAGACAATCGCGACGCTGTAAAACGGTTCGCTCTCTGCGCTCTTCTCCTCCAGGAACACCTGAAAATAGGATGCGATGAAACCCAGCTCGTCCTCGATGACGGTCAGTTCGGTTTCCTGCTCGATCACCCGCTTCGCCACCTCCGCCATGCGGAAGGCAACGGGGTATTCGACCTCGATATCGTGCAGCGACAGGTCTTTCAGATGAACGCGGTACCGCATCCGGTTTTGCATGAAGGTGATGTGGTACACGAACTCCTTGAGCAACCCGTCCGCTGGAACGTGCAAATCCATTTCGGATGCGATCCGGTCGAGGATCTTCTGTACCAGGAGCGAGTTGTGCGACTCGAACGGGAACTGCTCCCGGCTCCGCGCATCCGCGGGGGTGCGCATGCCGGCGATGGGCAGCGCGAGGAAGATCGACTCCGCGGCCGGAATGGCAACCTGGATCCGGCGCCCGATGGCGTTGACGACCTTGTCTGAGAGTGCGAACGCCGGCGTGGTTTTCAGGCTCAGGTAGGAGTCGGGCAGGCCGGCCAAGGCATGGTCGGTGAGGACCCGATCGATCATCACTGTGAACCAGCGAGTGAACGACTCCGTCGTCCCGGCGTCCAGGTAGTACCCCGACGCGGCATCCTCGATGACATCAATGAAGTCGTCGTCCAACGGGTAGTCGGCGTAGACGGCATCGAACATGTTCTCGAGGACGAACAAGCGAACCTGGAGTTCATCACCGATGAGTTCGATACCGACGTTCGGCACGCCCACGATGCGCAGGGCGTACGGGGCGAGGTCCTTCTTCAGCCGGGTCAGATCCGCGACAACTGTGCTCCGGCCGATGGACATCTCCTCGACGAGGTCGTCGATGAGGGTGGGCGAGGTCTGGTTGAGGAGCCTTCGCACGATGTGCCCGTAGCGATTGGTGGGCAGATTGAACGAGTCGATGTTCTGACAAATCCGGTCTCTGACCTCTCCGAACGACATCGGGTCGATGATGCAGAGCCGGTAGCGACCGCCCTGAATTTCGATCGTTCCCGAGGTCTCCAAGAGCACATTGAGATCACGGATATCGTTCGTGATCGTTTTGGTCCCGACGCCGAAATGACTCGCGAGTGCGTCGTTGGACGCCGACAGTCGAGTTTCCAGATATCTGATAATTTGCGCGGGCCTGCTGAGCTTGCGACGGTTGTCCACGTTGACCTTCCGCCCAGAGCGGTTAGCCTCTGGACTTTCCTCCGCTGATGTTGATTGTGGTGCCGGTGATGTAGGAGGCCCTTTCGGAGACCAGGTACACAACGAGGTTGGCGATGTCGCTCAATTTCCCGGGTCGTCCCAACGGTATGACCTTGGAGTAGTCGGTAGCGAGTTGTTCCGGCTTCACGCCCCGGGTGTAGGCCAGCGCGTTGTTGTAGACCGGTGAGGTCAACCCGGTCGGTTCGTTGATTCCCGGAGCGACGCCGACAACCCTGATGTTCTGTGCGCCCAGCTCCTTGGCCCAGGACCTGGTGAAGCCGTTGAGGGCGCTCTTCGTGGCCGAGTAGCAGCTCTGACCGGTTGAGCCCTCCATGCCGGCTTCGGAGGTGATGTTCACGATCGTGCCGCCACCGTTCTTGAGCAGGGCCTTCGTGGCGGCCTGGGTGGACAGGTAGGCGCCCTTGACGTTCACTCCGAACATGAGATCGAAGTCGCGTTCGTTCAGCTCGTAGTCCGGGCGTTCTTCCTTCGCGTCGACGAGGAGACGAGGCAGATTGATGCCGGCGTTGTTGACCAGCGCGTCGAGGTGCCCAAATTCAGTGACAACGGCTTCGACCATGCTCGACACGCTGGCTGAGTCGGTGATGTCGCACTTCACATTGAAGATGCCCGTTTCCTGGTCGGTGCCGGTTTCGACGTTGATGTCGCTGACCGCGACCTTGGCCCCCACCCGCGTGAGTTCGCGGCTGATGTTCTTACCGATTCCCGATGCGCCGCCGGTGACGATGACAACTTTTCCTTCGAGCCCGAGCCATGTATCCGGCATTGCATCTCCTGTTGATCGCCGTGCGTGATTTCCTTGCTTTCGTTCTGGTTTTCACACTAGGGCGGGGGCTCCAACAAATTAATACAGCCTTTTTCCGGGCGTCTGAATTACGCCGAAACAGCGTCTGTCCAGCACGGTGCAGGCATGAAAAAACCACCGGTCGTGTCGCCACAAGGCGACCCGACCGGTGGTTCACAGGTGCTGGAGTCAGTTCCGCAGTTCGAGGTACTTGGCGATCAGCGCCTTGGTCGACGAGTCCTGGGCCTCGAGGGCCTCGGCATCACCCTTGACCGCGGGAGTGACCTGGAGAGCGAGCTGCTTGCCCAGCTCGACACCCCACTGGTCGAAGGAATCGATTCCCCAGATGGTGCCTTCGACGAACACGATGTGCTCGTAAAGCGCAATGAGCTGTCCGACCACGCTCGGCGTGAGGGCCGGTGCGAGGATCGACGTGGTCGGCCGGTTGCCGGGGAAGGTGCGGGCAGGCACCACAGACTCATCTGCGCCTTCTGCACGTACCTCGTCAGCCGTCTTTCCGAACGCGAGGGCCTTGGTCTGGGCGAAGAAGTTCGCCATGAACAACGCGTGCACGTCCTGACCGGGCTCGACACCGGCGCCGTCGCCTGCCTCGTCCTTCAGGGGACGGGCGGGGTTCGCGACGGCGATGAAGTCCGCCGGAACCATCCGTGTGCCCTGGTGCAGCAGCTGGTAGAACGCGTGCTGGCCGTTCGTACCCGGTTCGCCCCAGAAAATCTCGCCGGTGCCGGTCGTGGTGGGCGTACCGTCCCAGCGCACGCTCTTGCCGTTCGATTCCATCGTGAGCTGCTGCAGGTAGGCCGGGAACCTGTGCAGGGATTGCGCGTATGGGAGCACGGCGTGGCTCTGGGCCTTGAGAAAGTTGGAGTACCAAACGTTCAAGAGTCCCATGAGCACGGGGACGTTCTGTTCAATGGGTGCGGTCCGCATGTGCTCGTCGAGCGCGTGGAAGCCGGACAGGAATTCGCGCCAGTTGTCGGGACCGATGGCGATGACCACCGATGTGCCGATGGCGGAATCGATCGAGAAACGACCGCCCACCCAGTCCCAGAAACCGAAGGCGTTCTCGGGATCGATGCCAAAGGCCGCAACCTTGTCGAGAGCGGTAGACACTGCGACGAAATGCTTGGCGACGGCCTCGGTGCGGGCGGCGGCGGTATCGTCCATGGTGCCGGAAGCGAGCAGCTGGTTCCACAGCCAGTCCCGGGCCAGGCGGGCGTTCGTGAGGGTCTCCAGGGTGCCGAAGGTCTTGGAGGCGACAATGAACAGGGTGGTTTCCGGGTCCAGGTCCGCCGTCTTCTCGTAGACGTCGGTCGGGTCGATGTTCGACACGAAGCGAACCTCGAGGCCCGCCTGCACATAGGGCTTCAGCGCTTCGTAGACCATGACGGGGCCGAGGTCGGAGCCGCCGATCCCGATGTTGACGACAGTCTTGATCGACTTGCCGGTGACACCCGTCCACGCGCCGGACCTCACCTTGTCGGCGAAGGCGTAGACCTTGTCGAGCGTGCTGTGAACATCGGCGTCGACATCCTGACCGTCCACCACGAATCCGTGCGGCGGCACCAGGCCGGCGCCGTCCTTGGGACGTCGCAAAGCGGTGTGGAGAACCGCCCGGTCCTCGGTGACGTTGATGTGTTCGCCGGCGATCATCGCTTGGAACCGGCCCGTGACGTCGATGTCCCTCGCAAGCTGCACAAGCTGAGCCAGGATCTCGTCAGTCAGCAGGTTCTTGGAGAGGTCGATGGTGAGGTCGGCCGCCTGCAGGGTGAACCGACTGGCCCGTTCCGGGTCAGCGGCGAACCAACCGCGCAGATCAGGTGAGAAGCCATCGGCGATGCTGGCGAGTTGCGTCCAAGCGGCGGTCGACGTGGGATCAACGGGGGCAGATGCGGTCATGGGTCCTCCTGGACGCAGGAAATGTTTGGTGCCCGCGGCTCCCGCAGCGAAGCGAGGCGGGCCGTCTTCAAGACTATTGCTGCGCCGGCCCCAACGGAACGCACCGTCGCTGGCCTGCTCAACAATCCGTGGTGCGCCCGGCCCATCGAGGGCGTCGTACCGGCGCCCTCGATGAGCCGCGAGCCATTCGGTCAGACCAGGACTTTCTTCTGCACGTTCTTGCCGACGAAGAGCGTATTCGCTTCCTCCAGCGACATTCCGTTCGTTTCCGGCACCAGCCGAAGTACGAAAACGAACGAGAGCGCGGCAAAGAGCGCGTACAGGCCGTACGTGAGCACGAGCGACACCTCGGCGAGCGGCGGGAAGGAAACAGTTACGAGGAAGTTCGCGATCCACTGGGCCGCTGCGGCAAGCCCGAGTGCGCGCGCGCGGATTCGGTTGGGGAAGATTTCGCCCAGCAGCACCCAAACAACCGGCCCCCACGACGCGCCGAAGCTGACGACGAACACGTTTGCAGCCACCAGCGCGATCGGACCCCAAATTCCGGGCAGGATCGGGGCGCCATCGACCTCGACGGCCTGGCTGAACGTGACCGCCATGATGGCCAGTGACACTGTCATTCCGAGCGAACCGGCAAGCAGGATGGGTCGCCGACCGATCCGGTCGATGAGGGCGATGGCGATGAACGTCACCGCGATGTTGACCAAGGCCGTGAAAACGGAGATGGTGAACGAATCCCGTTCCTCGAACCCGACCGACTTCCACAGCGTGGTCGAGTAATAGAAGATCACATTGATGCCGACGAACTGCTGGAATACCGAGAGGATGATGCCAACCCACACGATGGGCTTGAGTCCGAAACGGTTGCCGCGGAGTGCACCCTTCTGGGAGGCCTGCTGGTCGGTTTCGATCCCGGCCCGCATGTCGCGGATGGCACGTTCGACGTCGTCGTCTGGCCAGAGTCTGGCGAAAATTGTCCGGACCTCATCGTCCCGCCCCTTCATTACCAGGAACCGCGGCGACTCAGGCAGCTTGGCCGCGATAAGCCCGTAGACCAGAGCGGGAACCGCCGCTGCGATGAACATCCAGCGCCAGGCCTCCAGTCCGAACCAGAACTCGGCACCGGCTCCGTCGGCCGCGTTGGCGAACAAGGTGTCGGACAGCAGTGCCGCGAAGATCCCCAGCGTGATAGCCAACTGCTGCAGGGAACCCAGGCGCCCGCGAAGGTGCTTGGGCGAGATCTCCGCGATGTACGCAGGTGCGATGACAGAGGCGATACCGATACCCAGTCCGCCGATCAGGCGCCAGAAAATCAGGTCGACAACTCCCACGACGAGCCCGGACCCGATAGCGCTGACAAAGAACAGGATCGCGCCGACCATCATCGAGGGAATACGTCCCCACCGGTCGGCGAGCCGGCCCGCGAGATACGCGCCAACGGCGCATCCGATCAGGGCGCTTGCGACCGCGAATCCGGTGACCGACCCGGAGAGATTGAACTGGTCCTGAATCGGGTCGACAGCGCCGTTCACGACCGATGAGTCGAACCCGAAGAGAAATCCGCCGACGGCTCCGGACAACGCCAAGCCGATAACTTTGGCGTTTGTGGGAGGTCTTGCGGCAGTTTTTTGTGTTTGTGCTGCGAAAGTCATGGCTCCCTTCTTACACCCTTCCGGGGGGTCGGGAGCTTGCCGGAGAGGCTTCGGATTCGGGACTAAAGTCCCTGATCTCCGCCATTTCGGGTGTACTGTTCACGGAGGTCGATGCGAGGAAACGCCCGGTTTCCAGGAGCCGCCAAACACCCACGGACCCCACAATGGGGGTAAGTATTTCCGAGCTCCTGTCGCCGATCCGGTCAAGGCCACAGACGCGCTGTCCGCCCTACGATTCCGTCAGCCTGCGAGACCTGGTTCTGGCACCACCGTCATCCCTTCGATCGTGTTCGCCGATCGAACCAAGGCCTCAACCCACTTCGGATTGAGCCCTGGCCATCGGCTGTCGACGAAGGTGTAAAAGAGAGGGGCACTGGGAAATATCCACACTGAGCTCCGGCCGCTGTCACCCTCTTTGTCGGTGGCCCACGAGAGATAAAAGCTCTCGCCGTTGTGCAACTTGACGCCTATGGCGGCCTGGAGGTGCGCGAGAGTGCGGTCATCGAGGTGAATGCTCAGGCTTGATCCGTAGCTCAGCTGTCCCACGCGGGCTCCTCTCTCGACGGGGCTCTCGCGACGATAAACCCGAACGCGCAGGGTCAGGGAGGGGCTAGCGCAGTAGGGATACAGTGCTTCTCATACCTGCCCTGCCGACGAAGGGAATCACCGCCGATGAGAGCCAACATCAACCTCTTCTGGATCCTCACCGGGTTCTTCATCCTCGCCGACGTCGTCTACATCGTCTGGAACTTCGTCTTCAATTCCCAACAGCTCGCAACACAATCGATCTCCGGCGCGGGAACGCCCATCGAGTGGGTAGGCACGATTGCCCTTGGGCTCTGCGCGGTCCTGGCAGCCTTCATCGCCTTCTACCTCAGTCGAGTGCAGAAGGCCCAAGGCGGTCAGCTTCCGGAAGACAGTGCCAACGCCAACATCGACGACGGTGATCCCGAACTGGGTTTCTACAGCCCGCACAGTTGGTGGCCGATCCTCCTGGCCGCTGCCCTCGGCCTCCTCTTTCTCGGGCTCGCGGTGGGTTTCTGGATCTCGTTCATCGGCGTGGGCGTCGGCATCATCGCGCTGGTGGGCTGGGTCTACGAGTACTACCGCGGCTTCTTCGCACGCTGAGGGCTGCCGCTGCAGCTCTCAGCGATGGGCTTGACCGCTACGGGGTTGGGTCGGTGTCTGGCGTCACGATCCTGAAGTTCAACAACTGCGCCTGCGGGGGCGACGCCGTGTACACCTCTACCGCGAGCGAATACTGCCCACGAACGTAATCACGCACGAAGGTCTGCTTCCCCGGCGGGAACTCACTGTCCAGGTTTCGCACCCAGCCCTGTTCCTCCAGCCACGGCTCAAGTCCATCGGCGAACTCGGTCGGGGTCCGAGCGCCGGGATCAAGCTCAACTATCTGGGACCAATAGTAGTATTGCGGCCACTCTTCATAGTTGGCACCTGCCTGGCGACTGCCACCGATGAGACCGGTCACGCTTGCTAATTCGTCCTCGGGCACCTGGGCAATGATGTCCGCCCCCCAAGCGTCTGCCTGATCCACGAATTCCCGCAGCTGAACCTCCTGAGATGCCACCACTTCCGCCTTCCGCGACTCCGACACTGAACACCCCGACAACCCACACAAGACGACCCCGGCCGAGACGACCGCTATGGCGGCGCGAGCAACGAGTGGAGTCCTGGAATGGAGCATCGCAGATCCTCCGGTGTTGCTCACTTCGGGTTCGGATCGGTTTGTGGCGTCACGATTGTGAAGTAAACCACGGCTCCAGGCCATCGGCGAACTCGGTCGGAGTCCGAGGGCCATCGGGATAAAGATCAACGCCTTGAGCCCAATAGTAGTATTTCGGCCACTCCTCATAGTTAGCGCCAGCCTCCCGGCTGCCCCCGAAATTCTCGTAGATGTCCTCCGCTTCCTCCTCGGGAGCCTGCGCAATAATGTCCGCACCCCAGGCATCCGCCTGATCAATAAACTCCTGAAGTTGAAATTCCTGAGTCGCCACCGCTTCCGCCTTCCGCGACTCCGACGTTACACAGCCCGTCGTCAAAACAAGCACGACCCCAGCCGTGACAACCGCCAGGGCGGCCCTAGCCCTGAGTGAATTCTTCAACGCGGGATCGCTCACTGCTCGGTTTGGGGCGTCACGATTGTGAAGTTCAGCGACTGAGCCTGTGGAGGCGACACCGTGTACACCTCTACCGCGAGCGAATACCGCCCACGGGCGTAGTCACGCACAAAGCTATCCTTGCGCGGTGAGAGCTCCTTGTCCCGGTTGCGCACCCAGCCCTGTTCCTTAAGCCAGGGCTCCAGCTCATCGGCGAACTCGGTGGGCGTGCGCGGGCCGTCGAGATGAAGATCAACGCGTTGGGCCCAGTAGTAATATTTCGGCCACTCCTCGTTGTCGTCCGACGCCTGGCGAGTGCCACCGAGTTGACCTGACACGCTCTCCGCCTCCTCTGCAGGAATCTGCGCCATGATCTCCGCGCCCCAGCCCGCGGCCTCATCGATGAACTCCTGCAGTTGGACTTCCTGCGATGCCACCACTTCCGCCTTCCGCGACTCCGACACCGCACACCCCGACAGGGCGCACAGCACAGCCCCCGCCGCGACGACCGCCAAGGCGACCCGAGTTTTAAGCCGCTTGCTAAGCATCATCACCGCCGCCCAAGATTGCTCACTATGGATTCGGATCAGTTCGCGGCGACACGATCCTAAAATTCAGTGATTGAGCCTGCGGAGGCGTCACTGTGTACACCTCTACAGCGAGCGAATACCGCCCACGGACGTAGTCACGCACGAAGCTCTCCTCGTCCGGAGGGAACTCTTTGTCCAGGTTTCGCACCCAGCCCTGTTCCTCCAACCACGGCTCCAGGCCATCGGCGAACTCGGTCGGAGTCCGAGGGCCATCGGGATAAAGATCAACGCCTTGAGCCCAATAGTAGTATTTCGGCCACTCCTCATAGTTAGCGCCAGCCTGGCGACTGCCCCCGAAATTCTCGAAGATGTCCTCCACTTCCTCCTTAGGAGCCTGCGCAATGATGTCCGCACCCCAGGCATCCGCCTGATCGATGAACTCCTGCAGTTGGATTTCCTGAGACGCCACCACTTCCGCCTTCCGCGACTCCGACATTGCACACCCCGTTAACACACAGAACACGACCCCAGCCGTGATGACCGCCATCGCGGCCCGAGTTTTGAATCGCATCATTTCACCTTCGATAGATCCAGCGAGGAAATACTCTCCTCCGGCTTTGCTGCACCGCTGCCGGGGATGTCGACCGAGACAGCCCAGGACCCACCCTGCACGACCTTGAAATCGTTCGGGTGGTAGAGCGAGACGGGACCCCCCTTTACTGCACCCACGATGTTCCTGAGGGAGGTACTGTTCGGGTCGAACGGTGTGGAGTGGGTTTCCATGCCGCCTTTGCTTTCGATCGTGCCGGAATCAGGGTCACCGGCATCGAGGTACCCCGTTTCGAGACGCGTCACTCCCGGTGTGTCCAGCGGGTTGACCGGTCCGTGACCGAGGCCGCCTCCGGACTTTCCCTGGTTCCAACCCACAACGGAGTCGTTGCGTGCCTGCAGCACGAAATGTGGTTTGTCTTTCGTGTTCGGAAAGTCCGCGATGCCTGTCACATCATGACCGAGGCCGGCCGGCGCAACGTACACAATGCGATCCGCCTTCAGTCCCAACAACTCCGCGGTGCCGAGCACGACGGCGCCATAGCTGTGCGCGATCGGCACCAGGTCTGTGTCTTCCGGAAGCTCGAGGCTATTCACAAAGGAGGCTAAGCGTGGTGCCGCGGTGTCAGCAAAGCCGTGCTCGGCCGCCTCCGCAATATGTTCGGGCAACTCAAATTGCGGCATAGGCGCTCCGTGCCAGGTGAAATAGCCGGACTTCGAGCCCGATAGGGCAAACAGGTCTTTGCCACGGTCGAGGTCGCCGGTGAAGGATGCCAGATTCGAATTGGTGCCGGGCACGACCACGCCCACCTGCTCCATCCAGGAAGGAATATTGCCGGTCACCGGGTCGAGCGCACCCTGGAACGTGACAATGCTGTCTCGAAGAGGGTTGAACCCGACCAGAACAACCCCATCCTGGGACGACTTTTTTCCGGATTCATCGTAAACAGCGAACTTGCCTTCGAGAATCGCGTCCAAGCTCTTGATTTCGCTCCGCAAGTTAGAGATCTTACTGCCGTAAAGCCCGTCACCGTATTGCTTCTCCAGGAGGTCGAACATCTTGATCCGATCGCCCAGCTCGTCGCGGTACTCCGTCGCCGTGATCACGTTCGCGGTGTTGCGGTCACGCAAGGCGATCCCGTCGAGGTTGCCGATGAGCAGCGGAGAATCAACGATGAGCAGCTGGCGGTCTTCCGGAGTCAGCGCCTGCCAGGCTTCTGCGATGAGAACGGGATCCACTAGCTGAGCCAGCCCGACTGCAGAAGTTGTGCCGGTGCCGTCCGGCATCCGTGGTCCAACGCGCACCCCAGCAGAGACGGTCGGTGGGGTCGGCATCGCGGTCCGGGCGGAAACGTACTGCTGCCGTTGCTCCGAGATGGAACTCGCCGCCGAGGAATCGGCACCCAGTCGCTCATCGTCGAGCGCCTGCAAGCGGTGTGTCACGTCAGCGAGGCGCTCATCGGCGTCTCTCGTCGCAAAGACGAGCGTTGGCCTGGTTGGCGCACATTCAATGTCGAGGTTCAATGCATCGAGGTCGTCCAGCTTCATTCTTGCACTGACTGCATCCCGACTTGCCGCGTCGAAATCGCTGCGTGCCGTGTTCGCCCTGCGCTCGATGTCCCACATCTTTCCGCCGAAAGCGGAAAGCTCGGCACCCAGGGTCTGGTCTGCCATCTGGATCAGGTTCGCCGGCGAGGACGACGCCTGGATCATGGTCGTTATCCTCTCGACCGAGAGCGCAGCGCCTGACTGTGCGGTCAAACTCGTCACCGCAGATACAAGGCTGTTGAATGCGTCAGAGCCGACAGTGCGTCCCTTTAGCGTTGACCCTGCCTGCAGCACCGACTCGGGGTCACCCGCGCGCGCCGTGTCGCCTACGGTCATGCTCGCTGCCTCCCGTGCCTCATGGATCCACCTGCGAAGCGATCTGCGCGTCGAGCAGCTTGAAGAGGGTGATCATCTCTGCGCACGATTTGCTTTGCGCAGCGAGGAGTTCGCCAAGCTTCTGCAGTGTGGTTGCACGGTCATCGGCCGCATTCGAATGGGCATCGTCAGGCCCGGCGGCGCCCGCGCCGAGCCCCCCAGAAGCTGCCGGTTCAGCCTTCACCTGCGAGGCAACAGCCGCCAAACCTTTGGCGGCATTGTCCAGAGCGCTGTAGTCAATCTCCATGAGTTATCCGTCGAACCTCACCAAGCAGCGTCCCTGCAACGCAACGAAGGCATGCCTGCGTCGCGGCCACGACCGCTCAACGCCTGGTGACGCTGTGAACGAACGAATCAGTTGATCTTCGAAGCGATCTGGGAATCGAGGTCGCGCATCGCGTTCGCGGTGCCGGCCAGGAACTGCTGGATCTCGTTCAACTGGGCGATCAGCGTATTCGCGCTCGCGGTGTACTTCGTGTACGAGTCGTTGAACTTACCCGACGCCTGGTCGGTGACGAAGCCCGACGAAACGAGTTGACCGATCTGGGTTTGCATGTTCTGCAGCTTGGTCGTGATCTCATCACGACCCGCGCCCAACTGGGATGCGGCGGTTTCGATTTCGGCGTAGCTGACCTTGATATTTGACATAGTGTTGGGCTCTTTCTCTAAGCAGTAACTAGATAGCGGTTAAACATTGCCGGAATCGTAGATCCCCCCGGAACTGCCAATCGAAGCACGCACGTCTCAGGTAGTGCGCATTGACCAATCGGGACTCAACTTACAGTCGTGCCGCTGCTTTGCACAAGTGACCTGGGCAAATGCCCCTCACAAGGGTGCCAGGGGTTCTAGTCCTGCCTGTATTTCTCTCTGCCAGTCCTCTCGGAGACTGAGCGGCGTTGTAGTCGGTGCTCCTTCAAAGAGCGGCTCATAGGAGTACTCGGCATCAAGCGATCGCGAACTCACGTTGAACCGAAGCTTGAACAGAGTTGGCAACGGTCGTCCAAACGACTTGCTGCCCCCAGCCAGGCGAATGAGTTGCGCATTTCCGTACTTGAGCAAAGCCCTTTGTCGGTCCATTGAAGTGTCCACGCCACTCAACTTGTGCCGCTCAACGACAGACCCATTTACGACAAAGAAGGGATCAAAGGTGAACATGCCCCCGTCTGCTGTCGCGAAGATAAAGATTTCGCTCGCCTTGCGTTTTGAATACTCCAGTGAAACCGCAATCATTTCGGACTGAGCGTCAGCAAGTAAATCCTCAAATGAAGTATTTTCCGTCATCTCGAATCCGTCTAGTAGTTGGTGATCTCGCTCAGATCGAACAGTTGCCAGCGCCTGAAGCGTCGCGGACACCGGAGGAAGGGACGTCATGTCGGAATGCGTTCTGCGGTCGACACGACACGTCGACTGGTCAACTTCTGCCCCGAACGAGGAGGCGGACTTCTTCCATCCATTCCTCGCTCTTGTCATGAACCGAGACATCCGAGGTGTTGGAGTGCTGAGCCTCGTATTGCTGACTCGCGTCAGTCTTACCCGTCGCGACGACGTAGTGAACCTTTATCTCCGTGGGCACCGCGTAGTCGAGCGCGGAACATTCCTTTGCAAACTGTGCGAGTTGTTTGGTTCCGTATGCCAGGAAGGCGTCTTGACGTTCATCGGAGGTGTCCACTCCCGCGAGCTTGTGACGCTCGACGATTTCTCCGTGTCTGGCAAAGAACGGATCGATGAAGAACCAACGTTGTTCAGTTGACGCATAGACGAAGACATCGCTTACCGAGTTGTTCGAATACTCGAGAGAGACCGCGACCAGTTCCGAGAGGAGATCGGCCAGCAGCACTTCATAGGTTTCGCTCATATCTGTCGGGCGCTTT
>Ga0247806_10000807_pt1 | contig 17054 bp, 16 predicted proteins | sample UWRJL059202B1_FD_179935 | JGI IMG/M metagenome (GOLD analysis project Ga0247806, IMG submission 179935) | Plant litter microbial communities from Arlington Agricultural Research Station in Wisconsin, United States - UWRJ-L059-202B-1 | ecosystem: Environmental > Terrestrial > Plant litter >... | reverse complement strand
GATATCACTAAATACGCACTGAGATGGAGCTACTACTGGTATTTTTAATTGGTTTACTGTATTCCGCAGGCGTGTATCTGATACTGAGAAAAAGTATGGTCCGACTGTTACTCGGCACAATGTTGCTTGGCAATGGCACTAACCTTCTGATCTTCCTGTTGGGAAATATTGTCAAAGGCAAACCACCTATCATTAAAGCTGACCTGAAAATATTTATGGATATATATGCTGATCCGATACCTCAGGCGCTTATTCTAACTGCAATTGTGATAAGTTTCGGACTTACCTCTTTTGCCATCGTGTTACTTAAACGAGTATATGCTTTAGTTGGCTCAGACGATTTGGATGATTTGAACACACCGGAAGAAGAAGATTTATGATTGATAACAGCATTATAGCCACAATAATTGTTCACCTGTTTACGGCGATCTTACAACTTGCTTTCTGGAGAAAAACGGTTACCCAGCGAGTGCTTAGTATAGTAGGTGTGACAATTGGATTCCTTTTTTCGCTAAGCCTGTTCATAAAGGTATACAACGGAGAGATTCTAAAGATGAATGCAGCAAATTGGGAAGCACCCTTCGGCATCGTATTCGTAGCTGATTTATTCAGCAGCACACTAGTATTACTTACCTCAATCGCTGCACTTGCAGTATCTCTTTTTTCTGCCGTAGGTGTAGGAAAATCAAGGATGCTTTATGGTTACTTTCCCATCTTTCACTTTTTGATTATGGGATTAAATGGAGCTTTTTTAACAGGCGATATCTTTAATTTATATGTCTGGTTTGAGGTAATTATTATATCCTCATTTGTACTTTTAACTTTAGGTGGACGAAAGCAGCAACTTGAAGGTGCTGTAAAATATATGGCTTTAAATATTCTCGCTTCAACCTTTTTTCTTACGGGAATAGGTATTCTCTACGGGATTACCGGAACCTTAAACATGGCAGATCTGTCCTTAAAAATACCACTAGTACAGGACCAGTCTATCGTTAACCTAACTGCGATGTTTTTTATCGTTGGTTTTGGCATTAAGTCGGCTGTGTTTCCATTATACTTCTGGCTGCCATCGTCCTACCACACGCCACCGTCAGCAGTTGCTGCAACCTTCGGAGGATTGCTAACAAAAGTGGGTCTATATGCTATGTTCCGGGTATTTACCTTGATCTTCATACCGAATGATTTCACCCGAGGCGTTTTAATTATAATGGCTATTCTTACTATCCTTACCGGTGCCTTTGGCGCCGTCGTCAAGCATGACATTCGGCGACTATTCTCTTACCTGATCGTTTGTCATATAGGATTTATTGTAGGAGGCTTAGGCCTTTACACCAAGGTAGCTTTTATGGGTGCAATATTTTACCTGATACATGATATTTTGGTAAAAACAAACCTGTTTCTGATCTCTGGACTGATTAGAAAAATGCGCGGCACCCTGGATACTCCAAAACTTGGGGGCTTATATTCAGAATACCCAAAAATTTCGTTACTAATGGCGCTGGTACTCTTTTCCTTGGTCGGTATCCCACCGCTCTCGGGATTCTGGCCGAAAATCTATTTGTTCGAGGCCAGCTTTAATGCCAATAATTACTTCCTTGTCGGTAGTTTAATCTTCGCAAGCTTTATAACATTATATGTAATTGCAAAATTATGGTCGGAAGTGTTCTGGAAAGAAACGTCGAAAACGGAGAACCTTCCAGATGAATTTAAGATAATGAGTACGTTTAATAAGACGCTACTGGTATTACCCATTGGAATTCTTACCGCGGCAACACTGTACATTGGCTTAAATGCAGAATTTACAGTTCAACTTGTGGACCGGATATCAAATGAAATGTTAGACCCATCACCTTACATCAAGGCGGTTTTAAATAATTAAGATTATGATTAGACATTTTTTAATGAATCTTTTGTTGTCTTTCATTTGGGTAGCGCTGACTGGTTCACTGTATTATTCTAATTTTTTGTTCGGCTTTTTGATTGGCTTTTTCATTTTATGGATCATGAACCGTCAGGAAACTGATCGGCGATATTTTAACAAAGTGCCGAAAACGATCAGATTCCTATTTTACTTTCTGTATGAAATGATTGCAGCAAATGTACAAGTAGCTTATGATGTAGTAACGCCAAATTATTTTTTCAAGCCAGGTATCATTCGTTATCCCCTGGAAGCAGTTACGGACATTGAGATAAATTTATTATCAACCATAATATCCATGACCCCGGGCACGCTTATTCTTGACATTAGTGAAGATAGGAAGTTCCTTTTCATTCATGTCATGTATCTTAAAGATAAAGAGCATTTTATAACTCAAATGAAAAAAGGTTTCGAACATAAACTATTAGAGATTTTACGATGACACTAAACACATATTTTGACTACATCATTTTCCCGATACTGACAATATCGGTAATTTTGGTAATGATACGACTAATTAAAGGTCCGCAAGTCGTAGACCGGGTAATTGCGTTGGACTTAATTATTACAATTGGTATTGCATTGATTACTGTTTATAGCATCCGCTACTCAGAACCCGTTCTGTTAGATATAGCGATGATATTTGCTTTGATCGCGTTTTTGGGCACTATTGCTTTTTCTTTCTATTTAGATAAACAAATAAAGAAATGACAGAAGTTTTAATAGCAGTATTCAGCACTGTGGGTGCACTGGCTATCCTTTTTGCTTCTATCGGCATTTTGAGGATGCCTGATTTTTACCTCCGCCTGTCAACGACCGTAAAGGCATCAACCCTTGGTGTCGGACTTCTCCTTATCTGTGCAGCGTTCACCTTTTCTGATGTTTCAATAACGACAAAGGCGGTGGCAATTGTCTTTTTTCTTATCTTAACTGCACCTGTGGCTGCCCATATGATTGGCAAAACAGCTTATCATACTGGAGTGGAGATCTGGAAAGGTACCATAATTGATGAGTTGAAAAGTTTCAATGAAGAGAAAGATGCAGATAATAAAGACCAGTCAGAGACTATAGGTTAACTGGCGATGCTGAATCCACTGCCTGGGTATGGCCAGATACCATGCTACCGTTTACACATGACTCACCGAATTAATCACCTATTAGAAGCGAAATCGTGGTTATTTAGGTTTTCTTTAAAACAGAAAAGCCTGCTATCATACGATTAGCAGGCTTTTTGTTGGTTTTGACACCTCTTGAGCGGACCGGACGGGACTCGAACCCGCGACCTCCGCCGTGACAGGGCGGCATTCTAACCAGCTGAACTACCGGTCCGTTTTTCCGTTACTTTCGTTTCGGGATTGCAAATATAGTGTGATTATTTTGATTTGCAAGAAATATTTTAAAAAAGTTGTAACTTCCTAAGCTACAGAACCCTCTTTCATCTTCTCTGCATTTTCAGCAAACTGTAATGCGTCAATTAACTCCTGAACACCTCCATCCATTACACCATTCAGGTTATAAAGCGTCAAACCAATACGGTGATCGGTAACTCTTCCTTGAGGATAATTGTAGGTTCTGATCTTCGCAGAACGATCACCTGTAGATACCATCGTCTTACGACGTGCTGCAGTGTCACCATTCTTTTTCTGAAGTTCTATGTCATACAACTTGCTCCTAAGCATCTCCATTGCGATGATACGGTTACCAAGCTGCGAACGGTCTTGCTGACAAACTACAACGATCCCAGAAGGCTTATGCGTCAATTGAACTTTCGTCTCTACCTTATTTACATTTTGTCCACCAGCACCACCAGAACGTGAAGTATGTAATTCAATATCCGCAGGATTGATATAAAGGTCGATCTCCTCTGCCTCAGGAAGCACTGCGACCGAAGCTGCAGAAGTATGTACCCTACCTTGAGTCTCTGTATCCGGAACACGTTGAACACGGTGTACGCCAGACTCATATTTTAATTGTCCATAAACATCCTCGCCGGTAACCTTTAAAATAACCTCTTTGTATCCACCAGCAGTACCTTCAGTAACATCGACTGTTTCTACTCTCCAACCCTTCTGATCAAAAAAACGGCTGTACATGCGGTATAAGTCACCAGCAAATAAAGCAGCTTCATCGCCACCGGTACCACCCCTGATTTCGAAGACTGCATTTTTAGCATCTTCAGGATCAACAGGAATTAACATTAAACGCACACGCTCTTCCAATTCTTCCTGTTGCGACAATAGCAGATCCAGCTCCTCTTTCGCCATCTCACGCATTTCTGGATCTTTCTCTACACTTAAGATCTCCTTATTGGCATCGATATTACTCATGACATTTTTATAGACCTTGTATTCTTCTACAATTTTGCCTAAATCTTTATATTCCTTATTTAATGCCGCAAAACGCTTCATATCCTGCATTGTATCAGGGTTACTAAGCTGTTCCTCAACATCTTCCCATCGAATTTTAATGGCTTCTAACTTTTCTAACATATTCTTTTCAGAGAAATTAATAAATGTAATATTTATCTGGAGAGCAAAAATACGGCTTTTGCCCTAATTTTTATCGAAATATTTAAGGCTTAAATCCTTACCATCAAACTCGGCGTAGGAACAATGGTTGATCCATTCCCCAGTATTAATGTATTTAGTGCCCTTGCCAAGATCAAGCGAAAGGGGCAAATGACGGTGCCCAAAAATGAAATAATCAAAGTGTTCATGCTGCAGCTGTTCTTTGGCATAGACAGCGAGCCATTCGTTCTCTTCTCCCATAAAAACTTCTTCCGTGCTGCTTGCAAGTCTGCTATGGCCCGACCACCAATTGCCAAAACCTAAACCAATTCTCGGAGGGACCAGAGAAAATAACCACTGACATAGCGGACTTCTGAAGATTTTTCTAAGGAATTTATATTTACTATCTCCCGGACCTAAACCGTCACCATGATGGATATAAAACTTTTTACCACTCCTGTCGATGATCAGCTCATCGCTAATAATCTCGATACCCATCTCGGTAGTAAAATAATCGTCAACCCACATGTCGTGATTACCTTTGAAAAAATATACTTTAATCCCCGAATCAGTCATAGCAGCAAGCTTGCCCTGTAAACGTATAAAGCCTTTGGGCACAACCATCTTGTATTCGTACCAGAAATCAAATACATCGCCTACAAGAAAAAGTTCCGAGCATGTTGGTTCAATCGTGTCTAACCAGCGTATTATTACGTCCTCCCGTTGGCGACTAGCTTCGTGAGTTGGCGATCCTAGATGAAAGTCTGAGGCGAAATATAGGTTCTTAGTCATCAATGAACAAATATAAGTAAAATATAAGATCAGAGAATCGTCAGAAGTCCTAGGGGCTATGTAGAATATTTATAAATAGCTGAATTATTAGAACAAAAGTTCGTAAATTCGCACAAAATTTAAATACATGATTTCTACTGATATAGCCATTATTGGCGCCGGACCTGTAGGTTTATTTGCAATATTTGAAGCTGGTTTACTAAAAATGCGTTGCCATTTAGTCGATTATCTACCTCAGGTTGGCGGACAACTGTCAGAAATCTATCCTAAGAAGCCCATTTATGATATCCCAGGTTATCCTACTGTTTTAGCGCAGGAATTAATAGATAACCTGATGGAGCAAGGCAAACCTTTTCATCCAGGTTTTACTTTAGGGGAACGTATTGAAGGTTTGGAAAAAAGAGGAGAAGCCGATTTTGTTTTGACAACAAATATGGGCACTATCATCGAAGCGAAAGTGATAGTTATTGCCGGTGGTTTGGGTTGTTTTGAACCACGTAAACCTGTTGTTGCAGGCCTTGAAGATTTCGAGAACGGAAGAGGTGTCAATTATATGATCCTTGATCCTGAGAAATACCGTGACCAGAAAATGGTTATCGCAGGAGGTGGTGACTCTGCTTTGGATTGGACAATTTTCCTAGCAGACGTAGTTAGCGATCTTACTCTAGTGCATAGAAGTGAAAGCTTCCGTGGAGCGCCAGATTCTGTAAATAAGGTAATGGAGCTTGCTGCAAGCGGTAAGATTAACTTGATTTTAAATAGCAATCTAAACTCTGTTTCAGGAGAAGGAAAACTAGAGACCGTGGAAATTGTTCATAACAAGACGCTGGAAAAAACTCTAGTTGAAGCCGATCATTTGATTCCATTATTTGGATTAAGCCCTAAATTAGGTCCAATTGAACAATGGAATTTAAATATTAATAAAAGTGCCATCGAGGTGAATACGGATGATTATTCAACTAACATTCCTGGAATCTATGCAATTGGCGATATTAATACTTATACGAACAAACTAAAACTGATTCTTTGTGGTTTCCATGAAGCTGCATTAATGAGTCATAGTGCTTATCAATACATGAACCCTGGTGTTAAATATACCATGAAGTACACAACAGTTAATGGCGTTTCAGAATTCTAGTTATGGACGAAAATAATATCCTTATTCATTTACAAGAGCCTGATGGTTCATTAACAGATCTGGAAGCACCAGTTGACATGGGCTTGAGCTTAATGGAATTTCTAAAAGCTTGCGAATATGATATCCTTGCCACCTGTGGCGGAATGGCATTGTGTGCTACCTGCTGTGTAGATGTTCTAGAAGGCGAAGAAAAGCTGAATGAGATGACGGACGATGAATATGCAATGTTGGATACGCTGCCAGACCTTTTGCCTAATAGCAGACTGGCTTGTCAACTTCAATTAAACCATGCTATGAATGGTCTGGTTGTCAAACTTCACTAATTCTTTGTAGACATTACCTTTATCGGACTTCCTATAGTTCTATACTCTCCATCACCTTTTAGAATTGCAAGCACTTTAGTTGAGTTGCCCAACACTGCTTTAGCTGCTGCCAGTTCTTTATCGTACTGAAATGATTGTAGAACCTTTCCCTTTTCATAGTAATAACGACTTACTATTTGTGTTTCCAGAATACGTTTGATCTCTGACTTATAAGTAATAAGGTCATTCTTTTTCGCACCTAGCATCTTTTCTTTAAGATCATCAAGATCTGCTTTTACCGCAGCCAGCTTATTTTCTTTTTCAGCTTCTTCACGCAAATCTGAGAGCAACCGCTCCGTTTGTGAGGAATAAGAATAGTCTTTTCCCGCTAAAGAAGATACAAAATCTGCATAGTCTGCATCGCTCATTTTGAAGCTTGCAGCAGGCGCGATTTCTTTATTTTTCTTTTTATAAGCATTGGCATAATCAAAGAATAGATTCTTTGTAATTATAGATGCAGTGATAGGGCTAGGTTTAATCGCATTAACAAAAACATCCGGATACACACCATTGCCATCATATACATTTCGTCCTGATGTAGTATTAAACTTATTCATAAGAGAATCGGCAAACTTAATGGTGTTCCCGTTTGCATCTTTGTGTGCATAATCGAGCGCTTGAATACACCTTCCTGATGGTGTAAAGTATTTAGCCACGGTAACTTTTACCAAACTATTGTAGGGCAGGTTAAATGTTTGCTGGACCAGGCCTTTACCATAACTTCGTTGTCCAACTATAATTGCCCTGTCAAGATCCTGTAAAGAGCCTGCAACTATTTCTGAAGCAGATGCCGAGGAAGCGCCAACTAGTACAACCAAAGGTATTTGAGGAAGCAAAGGATCAGAATATGTTTTATAAGTAATGGTCTTTTGAGGATTTCTACCTTTTTGGGTGACTACCAAAACATTCTTGTTTACAAAGAGATTCACGATTTTAACAGCCTCCTGAAGGATCCCTCCCCCGTTATAGCGAAGATCCAGAATCATACCTTTTGGCTGTTGTTTGTTTAAAGCAATAGCGGCGTCTTTAACTTCTTGCGCCGAGTTCTCTAGAAATTTATCCAAACGGATGTAAGCGAACTGATCCTCTGTCATTCCTGAATAGGAAACATTAGGTTGCTTTATTTCATCTCTGATCAGCTTCTTTGTGATTACTGAACCTTCTCTGATCACTACCAGATCTACAGATGAACCTTTTGGTCCACGAAGCAATTGACTGATCTGCATACGGTCTTTTCCCTTAACCTCATTGTTGTTTATTTTTACAAGTTGATCTCCGGGTTTAATGCCTTGCCTATCTGCAGGGTAGCCTTCACTCACTTCGTTCACAAAAAGCTTTCCTTCGATATATAATGTACTTGCACCGATACCACCATATTGAGTACTTACATATTTAAGTTTGTAGTCTTCAACCTCAGTTTCCGGTATATATTCTGTGTAAGGGTCTAAATTCTCGAGCATGGCATCAATACCATTTTTCATCAACTCTGAAGGATTAGTTTCCTCTACATAATTGATATTAATCTCTTTGTATAGGGAAGCGAATACGTCGATGTTCTTAGAAACCTGAAAAAGATCTTCCTTAAAGGAGAAGGTAAGGGTTGCGAAAGCAATTAGACAAAGAGCTGAAACTACTTTAATTTTTTTCATCGTTCAAATTCTGTGTAGAAGTAAACTTAAAAAAAAATGCTGTTAAAAGCAATCAGATCAGGAAGAAAGCGGCATTATGTTTATTACTATAGACGGTTTCCGTCCGGATCAGCCAATGCTTTTTTTATGGTGAACTCTATATAAGCTCTATCGCGCTTAACGAGACCCATTAGTTGTTCTACCAATTTATCTTCATTTCCCGGTTCAAAGGCAAGATCAACCTGTGCCAGATCACGATACTTTCTCAAAAACTTAATCTTAACTCTTTTCCAGGTGTCAGTAGTTAGCGTAAAGCTTGCCATAGTTATTGTTTTGATGCAAAAATAGGAAAAATTGTAGGTTACACAATAAAAGAACTGCCGGCATAACCGGCAGCTCAGATCGAGACAAATTATCTATTTATTGTATTATCTAGAAAAGGCCTGTTGACAGCCGTCCCAGTTGTGCTCACGGTTATGTCACCTCTGGAACTGATGGTATAGACCCTACTTTTTACAAATGAAACTGCCGCCCTGGGAATCGCTGTTGCCGTTGCTCCAATGTTTCTTGCGCTTAAATCATAAACGCCTTCAGGTATGGAAATAAACTCACTTCCTGACTTATAAGCAATGGCAGATGCTAGTTGTGTTTCTTGTAAAGAGGTTGTGTTTTTAGCATAAAAATCCATTGCATTTGCATTTGATATCCCATTCACAAATCTAACATAAGCAACACCTAAATTTTCTGCCGGCAGTCTATCTTCAATCACAAAGCCATCAGTAGTTTTAGCAGTGGTGTTATAAGGCCCGCTTAAATAAAAGGAATAGAATTTCTTCTCTTCAAGCGTTGCTGGGATTGATCCAATAGCCAAATCCTTATCAATAGCTGCTGCGATCTTACCAGAGAAGGAATAAGCTCCAGGCGCAAGCGATGCGTAATTATTTAAAGGACCCACACTGCCATAAGCAACACCAGAAATACTCTCCGCTCCTGTAGCAGAAGATATAGCCGTAATCTTAACATCATTCGCGTAGAAATTCACTCCAGGTCCACCTACTGAAAAATTGTAGAATTTTATTTGAGCACCTATCGTTTTAGTATCAATCACCTGTATAGCATCTTTCTTACAGGAATTAAATAGTATCAAAGCTACAAAGGTAGCGAGCAATATATTTATCTTTTTCATGGGTTCTATTTTAAGGTTGAGTGATCCAAAGCGGCTTAGTGTGGTAGTCTAAAGCCAGACCTCCAATGGTTTCTAAATTTCTTCTGTTCCAGACATATTCAGAATTATACCGTGGACGAAGTCGTTGCGCAGGAAGGGTACCATTATCTGTAAAAATTGCTGTTGGTAAGGCATAACCAAGAAAAACCTGTTTAGCACTTTCAGGGTCTGTATCAGTATAATGATAACGCCTCATATCCATCCACGTCTCTAAATGACCCCATGCCCATTGTGCTATGTATTTTTGAGACATGATCATTGGCAGTGTAAGTCCCTCTGCAGTTGCTGGAATCACAGATGTTGAGGCAAGGAAATTTGACTTTTCAAGCGCAGAAATTTGAGTCGGACTTTGTGCATTATCAGAGTTTCTTGCATTCACAAAATCAATATGACTAGAAATAGCAGTTCTATAAGCCGTAAGCGCTAATGCTTTATTTCCTTGTTTATATGCTGCTTCAGCTTTAATGAACTGTAGTTGGGAATAAGTCATACCAGGCATTCTAGATTTGTCATCGAATATGTACCTGGTTGGTAAACCGGATGTGATGATAGACGGGTATCCCCAAAGGTTATACGGTTGTTTGGCTGCGGGGATCCCCCCGAAATTCAGAACATTAATGTCAAGCCCCGTATAAGAACCATCTGAAGAAGGTGCCAGCATTCGTGACATTCGTGGGTCAACAGCATCGGTAAACTGGGTGCCGTTCATTAAGTTGACAACGAATTGGGTTTGCCTATAACTTAAACCCCCGGTTGTTACCAAATTCGTTCTCCTTGGACCCCAGAAATTTGTATCGTCATTTCCTGTGTTTGTATAGGTAAGTAACATGTCGTCAATATTTCCAGCAAATGATTTATCGACCGCTGCAATAACTGCAGCGGGATCATAGGTGGATTTATTTGTAAAGTGGTTGAGATTAATTGCCAGCAGTCCATAAGCAACTTTTAACCACTTCGTACGATCACCATTGTAGATCTTATCACCAACAGCCAAATATGTACTACTGATGTTTCCATCGGTACGCTGTAAACTAGCGATTGCCAGGTTTAATAACCGCTGTACCTCTTGATAGGCGAATTCCTGACTATCGTAGCTAAACTCAGTTTTAGTAGCATCCATAGCTTCTTTGATGGTTATTTCTCCATGGAGATCAGTTAATGTTTGCCAGCCCCAGGCTTTTAAGATGTAAGCCACTCCCAGTAGATCCCAGCGCTGCTCAGCTTCAGCCTTTCTGGTCATTTCCACTAGATTTTGCCCAAGAATAAAGTAAACATCTCTCCATAGTTCAGCCCCATTATCAGATGCAGCGTCATAACCCATTCTATCCCAGGTTGGTATCGAAGTACCACCAATGTAAGCCCAGTTCTGCGTATATCTGCCTATGAAGCGGCCGTCGTATTGTGGCCCTGTGACCATCCAATGTAACATAGGCGCCAAATATAAATTTGCCTCTGCAACTTCCGGTGCATTAGGATTTGTATTGACATCAAGAAACTTTTTACAACCTGAATTGAATACAAAACACATTGTTATCAGTATAATATATAATTTTTTCATTGCTATAATTTTAAAGGCCTACTCTTATACCAAAATTCAGTCCGATCGGCATAGGGAAATTACCAAAATCGATTCCTGCTGAGCCTGAACCGCCAACAGCTGCCGTATTCCCATTAACAACCGGATCTAATCCAGTATAATTTGTAATCAAAAACAAATCGGTTCCTGTCACAAATACACTTGCACTTTTCACAAACTTTTGTCTGTTTAATAATTTAGCCGGCAGCTTGTAATTCACCGTTACATCTTTCAGTCTCACCCAATTGATATCTTTCTCAATAAATAATTCTTCACTGATACTCGTGTAATAAGTATTCTGGTAATATGGAGTGATTACTATATTGTTCTTGGTTGGAGTAGCTGTATTTTCCTTACCATCCTGAAAAACACCATTTATAATTCTTGGATCTTTCCTGTCTAAAGTAGATTTACTTAGCCCACGAGCGGTCAAATATTGTTCAGTTGCATTAAGCACATCACCGCCTTTTCTCATATCAAGTAAAAAGGATAAAGACAGATCCTTATACCTGAAGGTATTTGTTATTCCTATGCTAAAATCTGGTTGCCTATCATATCCGGCATCAAAAAACACGGTTGACCTTAAAGGAAGACCGGTTGATGGACTGATTAAGATATCGCCAGCATTATTTCTCTGATAGAATAATCCTGTTAATGATCGTGTCGACTGTCCAACACTATTTCCATTCCGTACATTCCCAAATAGCCAGGTGTCAGATACATAAGTCTCCGGAAGTTCATTAGGCAACTTTAAAACCTTACCTGATGCTGATTCAAAATTCGCAAGTATGTCCCAGTTAAATCTATCTCCTTGGAATGGTGTGCCTCGAAGCGTAATTTCTAAACCTTGATTTCTAGTTACACCCCCATTTAAATTAAATAATACGTACCCCGTTGAATAACTTCCCCGGATATCATTGATGATTTGATCTTCAGTTTCTTTCCGGTAAACAGTGATATCTGCGCCCAATCTATCATTGAAGAACGAAAGCTCCGTTCCAAACTCGTAAGATTTCGCAAACTCGGGCTTCAATCCAGGATTTGGTCCTGTAAAGCCAAATCCATAACCTCCTCCTACTGTTGCTTTATATTCTAAAGCAGGAACATAAGCATAAGCTTTGGCGTCACGCCCTACTGCAGCATACGCAGCTCTCAGTTTACCTGAGGTAAAGATCTTTTTAAGACCACTAAAGGCTGGAACATCAGTGAAAATAAAGCTACCCGAAACAGAAGGATAGAAAAAGGAGTTTTCACCAAGAGGGATGGTCGAAGTCCAGTCATTCCTACCAGTTCCAGTTATATAAAGGAAGTCCTTGTAGGATAACGTAGCAGTACCAAAAGCACTGGTAACTCTTTTTCGAGTAGTAAGTTGCCTTGCATTTCTAACGTAACTATTGTTGATTGAAATAAAATTTGGATCAAGGAAATTCTCTCCATAAAGCGCATCAACAGCCGAACGTTCATCACGTATCGCATTTCCTATCAATCCTGTTATTCCAATGTTCTCAGTAAGCTGGATTTTATTAATGTTCAATAAGGTCTGACTATTGATATTTCTCACGTTATCATTGGCAACATCCATGATTCCCTTAAATGCAAAACCACGGGTACTTTCCGGATGTCGCACCTGAGTATTCTGACTTGCATAAGAGTCAATACCAATATTGGTTTTGATGTACCCCCATTTTACTGGAGTGATTGTAAGACCAAAATTCGTAAGAATTCTATTCTGTTTTTGGATTAGGGAATTCTTATTCACACTAAAGTATGGATTGTCAACTTCTGCAGTTGAAGAGCCTGTTGTAATTCTTCTTCGTGCACCGGCAGCAGTTAAGTAATCACTTGCATTATCTGTTTGGGGCCAAAGCAGTAATCCAATCAGTGCGCCGCCTTCCCCTTTAGTTGGCTGATTGTTATTAGAATAAGTATAAGCCATAGATATATCCGTCTTAAGCCAGCTATTTAATTCTGCTTGTGACGATCCTGTTATGTTGATTCTATCATAAAGGGAGTTTGGCACCACACCTTCCTGTCCGGTATAGGAGGTACCAATACGATAAGTTACCTTTTCAGAACCTCCACTAAAAGCCAGATTGTGTTTTTGTGTTAATGCTGTTTGGAAAAACTCGTCGATGTTATCGTAAAATTGTGTTCCAGGAGCATACTCAGGACCAAAATAACTGAATGAAGTACTGGTTGTAAATGGCGTTCCGGAGGCACCCTGCCCATAAACACGCTGAATTTCAGGCTTAGCTCTAGTGGCCTCAACCCTAAAACTATTGCTATACTCGACAACGCCAACTCCAGCCTTCCCTCTTTTTGTTGTAATTACAATAGCGCCATTCGCTGCTTCAATACCATACAATGCTGCAGCTTCAGGGCCTTTTAAAACTACTAAAGTTTCTATGTCCTCCGGATTGATATCAGCGGCCCTATTGGTAAAATCTACACCTCTATTGGCTTGTGAAGTTGTAGAACTAGATTCAGAGAAAAACGCTGAAGTACTCAAGGTCTTGTTGTCAATCGGTAATCCGTCAATAACAAATAAAGGTTGATTACTCCCGCTTATGGAACTTACGCCGCGGATGGTGATCGATGATGAGGCTCCTGGTACACCAGAAGTGTTGATTACCTCTACACCAGCGATACGACCCTGCAGGGCATTGATAAAGTTCTCTCTTTGTGTTTCTGCAATTTCAGAACCTTTGACCTGTTGCTGGGCTGTTCCAAGAGATCGTTTCGATGTTCGCTGGCCAAGTGCCGTTACCACAACTTCATTCAGAGATTGATTGTCAGCTACCAATGTAACATTGACCACACCTGACGCTGGTACTGCCTTCTCTTGCAGGGCATAGCCGATGTAACTAAACACCAACATTTCGCCAGGATTAGCCTTGATGGTAAAAACCCCTGCACTACTAGTTTGTACAACGGTATTAGTTCCTTTGATTTTTACAGATACACCGGGAAGCGGTCCACTGTCGTCAGTGGCTGTCACTTTCCCTGTAACCGTTAATTGTTGAGCACGGGCCTGAAAGACCAGTAAAGAAATGCTCAAAAAAAACATAAGTAGTCTTTTTTTCATGAACGATAGTTTTGGTTAAGATTAGGTTTGGATAGTTCTGCATTAAAACACGCAAATAACTGCAGGAAAAATAATGCAATAGTAAATATGACAATTTTTTTCTACTTATTTCCTTGAATTGGATTGTTTTAGAAATGTTACCTAAACAATATCACGCAGAAACCCGCAGAATTATGCAGAGTTAATGATTTCTCCCAAAAAAAAATTACTTTAGCCATATGTTAAAAAAAGAGCGTCATGATTTCATAATGAGACAAATAAACCTACACAACAGGGTATTGAGCTCAGATCTTGTACAAATGCTTAATGTTTCTGAAGATACTGTAAGGAGGGACTTGCAAGAGCTATATGAAAGTAGTCAACTATTCAAAGTACATGGAGGTGCTTTATCAAAGTCTTACCAATCAACATTCGACGACACATCTGTCTATGCTAAAGAAGCTAAGATCACCATTGCTAAAAAGGCAATCACGCTGATCAAAGATGGAATGGTGATTCTTACCGGTGGTGGAACGACCATCATAGAATTGGCTAAACAGTTACCTCAAACACTCCATGCAACGTTTTTTACCATAAGTCCGTTTGTTGCTATTGAATTGGCGAAATATCCAAAAGTGGAGGTTATCCTTATAGGCGGGCTGTTTTCTAAAAATTCTCAGGTAACTTATGGGGGACATGTAATCATGCAATTGGCAGATATTCGCGCAGATTTATGCCTGCTTGGAACAAGTGCACTGCATCCCACAGAAGGGCTGACAGATACAGATTGGGAAATTAATCAATTAAAAAAAGCAATGCTCGCAGCTTCAAAGAAAACTGCTATACTTTGTATTTCTGAGAAACTGAATATTGCGTTAAGACTAAAGGTATCAGGACTAGAAAACATTAATTATTTGGTAACAGAACTTTCAAAAGAGGAAAAGCAAATGGAGGAATACCAAATCAAAAGCATTGAAATCCTTTAAAAAGGCAGACAAATTTTACCCATAGATATAGAGGGCAGTCCAGCTCTGTTATGAAAGTCTATGGGGTTACCCACTAGTGTTTCATTTGCAAGTAATGCAAATAAGACTGCTTCCTTAGCATCAGGATTGATCCCAAGTTTATCAGTAGTTTTAAATTGTACATTAGGAAGGCCAACTTTCAAATGTTTCACCAACAACTTATTATGTATACCTCCCCCACTATAATAAACTGTAACTAATTCTTGGTTCTCTGTACAGCGCTGTATGGCATTTTCTATAACGGTAGCCGTAAGTTTGTTCAGGGTTGCAAGTACATCCTGAGGTGAAATATCATTGGTATTTGATTTTACTTGGGCAGCAGAAAGGAAATCTAAGTTGAATAGTTCGGGACCGGTTGTCTTTGGAAATTCTTTATCAAAGAATTTATGATCAAGTAGTGAAGTTAATAGTGCTTCATTAATATTGCCTTTAGCGGCAAGCAGTCCATCAACATCGTAATGCATTCCCTCAAAATTTGCTTGAACAAACTGATCCATTATGGTATTTCCAGGCCCAACATCTGTAGAAAAAATCTTAGCCCCATTAATATCGCCAGGCAAGAAAGTAATGTTAGCAATCCCGCCGATGTTTAGCATTATCCGAACTTCACCTGGTTTGGAGAAATATAGGTAGTCACCATAAACAGCTAGAGGGGCGCCTTCACCGCCAGCAGCAATATGCTTCTGTCGGAAATCAGCAATGGTAATGATGCCTGTTCTAACTGCAATATGATCCCCATCACCTATTTGTAAAGTCGCATTTGGATAGCCTGCTTTACCGTGCAACGATTTTGGAGCATGAAATATCGTTTGTCCATGACTTGCTATAATGTCTACCTCCGATGGTGCAATACCCCAGGATGCTAATGAGCTTAAAATCATTTCTGCATGTAGCGAAGCTATCTTCTCATTCATTAATGCGATCATTTGTAAATCCACTAATTGCTTTGAAAAGATCGACTTTATATCTTTTTTAAATTCGTCCTGGTAAGGCACAGTATGAAACTGCAGTACTTTAAGATCAGTATTTAGGCCATGACTCCTAACATTGCAAACAGCGATATCTAAACCATCTAAAGAGGTGCCCGACATAAGTCCGATAATGGTCCGCTCCTCTTTTGTCAATATATCATAGAAAGTCTTCCAATTTTTATTCATCAGAGATCACATAAGTGAATTCAAACATAGGGAAATATTCCTTTCTGAACCGTTTTGATTATATTAAAAAGAAATAAATACTTTTTAATATATTTGATAAAGCCGGTTTCGGCGGTTATATTTACTGCTCCGTACAACCTTTAAAATCATTTAAATGGCAAGATTAAACCTCCTGGAGGAAACACGTTTTGAGAAACTCCCTGTTTCCGTCTTTGAAAATCCAAAAAAAGCCTCTCTTAGCGTTGCAAATCGTATCGCAAACATTATTAAAGCCAAACAGCAGAAAAATGAAATGGCAGTTTTAGGGCTGGCAACAGGCGCTACTCCAATCGCTGTATATGGCGAGTTGGTAAGAATGCACAAAGAAGAAGGCTTGAGCTTTAAAAATGTGATCACTTTCAATCTGGATGAATATTATCCTATGCAACCAGATGCTGCTCAGAGTTATGTTTCCTTTATGAATGACAATCTTTTCAATCATATAGACATTGACAAAGCAAACGTAAACATCCCTGATGGTACGCTGAAACTAGAAGCCATCCCGGCGTTTTGTCTTGCCTATGAAAAAAAGATTGGAGATTTGGGTGGTCTGGATATACAGATCCTTGGTATTGGTCGTACAGGTCACATCGGCTTTAACGAACCAGGGTCTGCGCCAAACT
>Ga0247806_10000803_pt1 | contig 17097 bp, 16 predicted proteins | sample UWRJL059202B1_FD_179935 | JGI IMG/M metagenome (GOLD analysis project Ga0247806, IMG submission 179935) | Plant litter microbial communities from Arlington Agricultural Research Station in Wisconsin, United States - UWRJ-L059-202B-1 | ecosystem: Environmental > Terrestrial > Plant litter >... | reverse complement strand
AAAGAGAGCTCAGGCATTCTGCCCCGAGCACCGCGCAGTGAGAGAAAGGGGATCCCATCTATGGCACTCGAAGCTAATGCTAAGAAGGCGATCATCGAAAAGTACGCTACCCACCCAGGCGACACGGGTTCCCCCGAAGTCCAGATTGCAATGCTCACGCAGCGCATTCTCGACCTCACGGAGCACCTCAAAGAGCACAAGCACGACCACCACTCGCGTCGTGGCCTGCTCCTCTTGGTTGGTCAGCGTCGCCGCTTGCTCGGCTACCTGTCCGACGTGGACATCAACCGTTACCGCTCGCTCATCGAGCGTCTCGGCCTGCGCCGCTAGGCAGTAGCCGAATGGTTCGCTGATAACGCGATCTTCTTCGAAACGGGCCGTCACCTTTTAGGTGGCGGCCCGTTTTGTGTACCCGGATGCCGCTGCCGCTCGGTGCGCCGGGCCGGTGCTCGTCGGGCAGGGTCTCAGTCGCGTGCGGCGGGTGCCTGCTGGGCGCGGGTGTAGTAGCCCCACGGGAACGTGGTCTCGCGAATCAGCTGCCACCCGTCCGCTTCCAACCGCCGCCGCGCGCCGCCTCCTGGGGTCCAGAGCAGCCGGCGGTGTTCCCACTGCTGTTCTGACGCCTCCAGCACATGGAACATGGTGCCGTAGTCCACGACGTGCCAGCCCCGACGGCCTTCGATGGCAAGGACCGCCATCTCGTCGAAGGCCGTGACCGGGCTCAGCACTTTGCGACGCGGCTGCCCCGGCTCGCCCGGCGTCGCCGGCGCGGGCTGTGCCGCCGACGAAAACCGCTGCTGAGCGGCCTGACGGCTCACTCCGAGCAACCGACCGAGGGTGTCCCAGCTGTGCCCGGCCGCTCTGGCGCCGTTGATCGAGTCCCGAAGCAGCCGACTCGTCTCCTCCGCGGCAGTGCGGCTGGCGCTGACGAGCCGGAGATACGCGTCCGCGTCGTTCTCGAGGTCGGTGCGGAGGCCGGCCGGGGTGCCGAGCACCGCTTCGGCCACCGCGTCGCGCACGGCGGCGGCCTCCTCGGTGGTCAGCGACGTCGGCCGCTGCTCGGGCATCACCATCACTTGGCGGGCCGGTCAGCGGATCGCCCCGCCGATGGGCTGGTGGTCTTATCAAACGGGCGGTCGCCGGTGGTCGCGGCGCGGAGTGGTTCGAGATCGTCGAGGGCCGCTGCATCACGGAGTCGGGCGACCCGCTTGCGGCCACTCTCGGTCCACAGCACGAGCGCGGCGACCAGGGCCAGGGTCATGCCGGTGAGGATTCCGAACACGGTGTCGGCGACATTGTTGTCGACGCGCGCGGCGCCCACGCTGAGCAAGGCGATCACGACGATCGCGCCCACTATGCAGGCCGCATACCACCGGGGCCGCCGGATGAGGGAGTTGTCGCTTGAGGTCATGGTGTCAATAATCCCTTGACACCGACGGTCTGTCAAGGATTTCTTGACACGACTGGAATGGGAGGGCCCAACGCCGCTCATGATTCGCACTCCAGTCCTCCGGGTGCCTCACAGAGCGTTCATAGCCCTCGCATAACCCGGGCCCGCAGTCTGTACTCATCACTCACCACACCAAGAAGGGCGGCACGGAGATGAACCTGCACGAGCGCGGTAAGAGACTGGCCACGATCATCACGAGCACCATCGGCCTGGCCGCTGTGGTCGCCGCCTCGACGCTGGGCCTGCACGAGTGGGCCGATTCGGAGGCCACCAATCTGGCGAGCAGCGACTCGTCGACGGGCACGGTGACCGGCACCACGGCGCCGACCGAGACGGCACAGACCGACTCGGCACAGACCGACTCGGCACAGACCGACTCGGCACAGACCGACTCTGCACGGTCCGAGTCTGCACAGTCCGACTCGGCACAGACCGAGTCTGCACAGACCGACTCGGCACAGTCCGAGTCTGCACAGTCCGGGACGACACAGACCCATTCGGCACAGACCACCGAGTCCGGCACCGAGTCCTCCGGCACCGAGTCCTCCGGCACCGAGTCCTCCGGCTCCTCCAGTTCGGCGGCCTCCGCGGCAACCGGCAGCACCTCCGACGCGACCTCGAGCGGATCCTGAGATGACGAACACCCTCAACACCCCGGCCCTCAATACCCCGTCCCGCCGCACTCCGGCTCTCGAGACCCGGGCCCCGAACCGCACGGCGTCAAGGGACTGGACCCGGTGGAGCACATCCGCCCGCCTCCCGCCTCCCGCCGACGCGGTAGCCCTCTGCCCCCGCCTAGCGCTCGGTCTATCCCGCGAGCCGTGAGGTGAGCCCCATCCCGGCGCTCATTAGAGTGCTCTTCTCACGGCTCGCGGTGCGCGTGTCCCGTAGCGCCGGGCGGCGCAAACGGCAAGAGTGGAGGGATGAATGAGTTCGCCGGCGATCCTCGAGGCTTCAACAAGCGCCGCCATGGCGCACCCTCCGGCTTCTTCGAGGCCGAGGCCGCCGGTCTGACCTGGCTGGCCGTGCCCGGGGGAGTGCGCACCGCCCAGGTGATCGACCTGGAGCCCGGGCACATCGTGCTGGAGAGCGTCGACGAGGTACCGCCCACCCCGGCCGCCGCCCGCGCGTTCGGCGCCGAGCTGTCGGTGACCCACTCGGCCGGCGCCGAGGCGTTCGGCGTACCGCCCGACAACTGGAGCGGCCCGCTGTTCATCGGCAACCGCAGCCTGCCGGCCGCTTTCGAACCCACCTGGGGCGCCTTCTACGCCCGGTACCGGGTGCTGCCCTACCTGGACATCGCCCTCGACGTGGGCGGCATCACGCCGCGTCAGGCCGAGGTGGTGCACGCCGCCTGCGCCCGCATCGGGGCCGGTGATTTCGACGACGGGGCCCCACCCGCGCGGGTACACGGCGACCTGTGGACCGGCAACGTGCTCTGGTCGGCCGACGGGGTCGTGCTCATCGACCCGGCCGCACACGGCGGCCACCGGGAGACCGATTTGGCCATGCTGGCACTGTTCGGCTGCCCGTATCTGGAGGAGATCCTCGCCGGCTACGAGTCGGCCGCCCCCCTCCGGCCGGGCTGGCGGGCGCGCACTCCGCTGCACCAGTTGCATCCGCTGGCCGTGCACGCGGCCGGGCACGGCGCGGCGTACGGCCGGGCGCTCGAGCAGGCCGCGGAGGCCGTGCTCGAACTGCCCAGCACCGCCCGGCCTGACTAGGCAGTTAGGTGGTTTGGCCGGCCGCAGCGCCCTCGCGCACCTCGGCGATCACCGTGGCGTTGAACGCCGGCAGGTCGTCGGGGGTGCGACTGGAGACCAGGCCCGCATCCACCACGACCTCTTCGTCCACCCAGGTGGCGCCCGCGTTCCGCAGGTCGGTCTTCAGGCTGGGGTACGAGGTGAGGGTGCGGCCGTCGACCACTCCCGCCTCGATCAGGATCCACGCGGCATGGCAGATGGCCGACACCGGCTTGTTCGCCTCGAAGAAGGCCCGGGTGAAGACGACAGCGTCTTCGTCGGTGCGCAGATGATCGGCGTTCACCACACCTCCCGGCAGCACCAGGGCGTCGAAGTCGGCAGCTTTCGCGTCGGCGACGGCCAGGTCGACGTACTGCGAATGCCCCTTCTTGCCGGTGACGCTGCCGGTGGCCGGGGAGACGAGCACGGCGGTGGCGCCGGCGTCCGTCACGGCCTGCCAGGGGCTCGACAACTCGCTGTCCTCGTATCCGTCGGTGAGCAGGAAAGCGATGCGCTTGCCGGTGAGTTCGGTGGTCGTCATGGTGATCTCCTCGTTCTGGTCAGTGCGGTTCGATACAGCGGACCCGACACACGATAACCACGACAGCGCGGCCGGCCGCCGATACTCACGAAACCGTGAGGTTTCGTTCAGTCGACGGTCGGCCGCAGGAAGGAGAACTAGCGGGCGAGGTAGCCGCCGTCGACCGGCAGGGTGTGGCCGGTGATCCACTTGGCCTCGTTCGACGCGAGGAACAGCACGGCGTCGGCGACGTCATCCGGGGTGGGCATGCCGGGGATCGGGTTGAAGTTCTCCATGAGCTCACGCATGGCCGCGGGGTCGTCGGCGGTGTCGATGAAGTGCTCCACGAGCGGGGTGCGCACCGCGGTGGGGGCCACGGCGTTGATGCGGATGTTGTCCTTGGCGTACTCAACGGCGGCCGACTTGGTCAGATTCACCAGTCCGCCCTTCGTGAAGGAGTACGGCGCGATGTTCACCTGCGCCGCGAGGCCCACGGTCGACGTGGTGCTCACCACGTTGCCGCCGCCGGAGGCCAGGAGCGCCGCGATGCCGTACTTGAGCACGAAGAACGCGCCGTCACCGTTGATGCGGGAGACGAGGTCCCAGTTCTTCAGGTCCATCTCGTGCAGGCGCTGCTGCTTGCCGTCGATGCCGGCGTTGTTGAAGATCACGTCGACCGTGCCCAGCTTCTCCATCGTGGTCTGGAACGCGGCCTCGACCTGGTCGGGCTTGGACACATCCACGGTGACGGCGATCGCACCGGCGAATTCGGCGGCGGCGGTCTCAGCGGCCTCGGTGTTCAGGTCGGCGATGGCGATGGTGGCGCCCTCGGCGGCGAACCGGCGGGCTGCGGCCAACCCGAGCCCGGAGGCTCCTCCGGTGATGAAGACAACCTGGTCCTGGAATCTGTTGGAGCTCATGTGCACGCTTTCTTGTGTTACGCATCCGGCTGGGATGCCTGAGGTGTAACAAGCTGGTCCGAGCGTCGATTCCGTTCCTGTTCGATTTCTCAGAGAGCGGGAGTGGGCCGTGTATGGCTGGTGGAGCACCGTCGAGCCCGCGCGAACCGGGCTCTGACGGGACTTTGGGACTGCCCGCCAGAGGCCCCCAGCCATAAACTTGAGCTTTACGGATCGGATAAGCCCATGAGTCTCTGGCGTACGAAGAGCATCGAGTCATCGATAGCGGACTCCCTGGAAAAGGGGCACAGCCTCAAACGCACCCTGGGCACCTGGGACCTCATGGTCATGGGCGTCGCGGTCGCCGTCGGCGCCGGCATCTTCTCGGTGGGTGCCAAGGCCGCCGGCAGCTACGCCGGCCCCTCCGTGACGCTCGCGTTCGTGCTGGCCGCCGTCACGTGCGCCCTGGCGATCATGTGTTACGCCGAGTTCGCCTCCGCGGTGCCCGTGGCCGGTTCCGCGTACACCTTCACCTACGCCACCCTGGGCGAACTGCTGGCCTGGATCATCGGCTGGGACCTGATCCTGGAGATGCTCACCGCCGCGGCCGTGATCGCCAAGTACTGGGGCATCTACCTCAGCAACGTCTTCGCGCTCTGGAACTGGGACATCCCGGCCACCATCAACGTGCTCGGCCTGGACGTGAGCTGGGGGGCCTTCGTGATCGTCGCCATCTTCACCACCCTGCTGGTGCTGGGCACCCAGCTGTCCGCCCGCGTGGCCAGCGTGTTCACCATCATCAAGGTGGCGATCGTGCTGTTCGTCATCGTGGTCGGCGCCTTCTTCATCAACCCGGTCAACTACACGCCGTTCATCCCGGACTCGGTGCCCACTACGGATGGTGTCGGCAGCGACGTGTGGACCCAGTCGCTGTTCTCCTTCATGACCGGAGCCGCGCCCGCGCAGTACGGCATCTTCGGCCTGCTCGCCGGGGCGTCTCTGGTGTTCTTCGCGTTCATCGGCTTCGACGTTGTCGCCACCAGCGCCGAAGAGGTCAAGAACCCGCAGAAGACCCTGCCGCGCGGCATCTTCGCGGGCCTGGCCATCGTCACCGTGCTCTACGTGGGTGTGAGCCTGGTGCTCACCGGCATGGTGCCGTACACCGTGCTCGCCGCCGACCCCAACGCCTCGCTCGCCACCGCCTTCGTGGCCGTTGGCGCCGGCTGGGCCGCGCAGGTCATCTCCATCGGCATCCTCGCCGGACTCACGACGGTGATCATGGTGCTGCTGCTCGGCCTGTCCCGGGTGCTGTTCGCCATGAGCCGGGACGGCCTGCTGCCGCGCTGGCTCAGCGTCACCTCGGAGAAGCGCCGCACGCCGGTGCGCATCCAGATCATCACCGGCGCCGCCGTGGCCCTGATCGCCGGGCTCACCGACGTGGGTGTGCTCGAAGAGATGATCAACATCGGCACCCTGTCGGCGTTCGTCCTGGTGAGCATCGCTGTTGTCGTGCTGCGCAAGAAGCGGCCCGACCTCAAGCGGTCGTTCCAGGTGCCGTGGTCGCCGTTCCTGCCGATCCTCTCCGCCGTGCTCTGCTTCTGGCTGATGCTGAACCTCACCACCCTCACCTGGGCGCGCTTCGCGATCTGGCTGGCCCTGGGCTTCATCGTCTACTTTGCCTACGGCCGCCGGCACTCCCTGGTGGGCATCAACGCCAAGCTCCTCGTCGACGCCACCCGCCGCGAGGAAATCGAACGCGAAGAGCGGGCCATCCGCGGCGAGTAACCGGTGCACCCGGCGCACCGGGTGCACGTGTCCGCATCGGTAACAGATGCGCGCAGGCAGGGCGGCGGATGCGCCGGGGCCGGGGCCTCGCGCTGCCTCCGACGGCGGAGTAGCGTTTTTGGAGGATGGCCCGTTCGTCGGGGTACGGGCGTGGGCGTGCCGCGCCACCGGAGGGAGATCTCATGCACCGACACCCGGAGTGATCATCCGTGACGGCGCTCCTTCTTGCTCTTGACCTGGTCTCGGCGGTGGTCACCGCCGGGGCGTGGATCGCCGCCGCGGTGCTCGCCTCGGGACTCCGGCCGCGGAGGTCGCCCGCGGGTTCCGCACGGGATGCGGCCGCAACGGATGTGCCCGCACCGGACGCGGCCGCGCAGTATGTGCCCGCACCGGATGCGCCCGCGCCCGCACCGGGGATCCGGCGCCGCGGCGCCTGGCTCGCCCTCGCCCTGGTCGGCGTCGGCGTTGCGGTCCTGGTCGCGCAGCTGCTCTGCACCATTCTCCTCGCCGGCGACGGCTGGTGGTTCGTGCAGGAGAAGGTGGTGTTCGCGCTGCCGGTAGCCGTCGCCGCCGCGATCGCCGTGATCGTCGTCGCCGGCCCCGAGCTGCGCGGCACGGCCCGCGGCAGCCGCCCCGCGCCCGGCGCGCGCGGTCGAGCGGCGCTGGTCGGTGCGGCGGCCGCCGGCGTCGCCGGGATCCTCGCCCGGCTGGTGATCGGCTACCCGATGGAGCTCATCCCCGCGCTCGTGCTCCTGGCGCTGGTGCTGCTGAGCGCCGCGCTGGCCTGGGCGGTCGGCGCGGGCCGGCCGAAGCGAGTGGTCACCGGCCTGGCGGCGTTCTGTGTGCTGGTGGTGGTGGCATCCGTCGGGGTGGCCTGGCTGGGCAGCGCCGCGACACCGGCGGCGCTGTCGGCGACGCACGAACACGGCGCCGCCGGGCCGGCCGAGGCCCCACCGGGCGGCGTCTCGGTGACCGACCTGCGCACACCCGCCGATGCGCCGGGCACCCGGCGCGTGTTCGACCTCACGGCCGCGCAGCAGCAGGTGACGCTGGACTCGGGCCGGAGCGTGTCGGCGTGGACCTACGGGTCCCTGCCCGGACCGGAGCTGCGGGTCAGCCAGGGCGACCTGGTCGAGGTGACGTTGCACAACACCGACATCGACGCCGGCGTCACCATCCACTGGCATGGCTATGACGTGCCCTCCGGGGAGGACGGGGTCGCCGGGGTCACCCAGGATGCCGTCCTGCCCGGGGACTCGTTCACCTACCGGCTCGCGGCGACCGAGACCGGCACCTACTGGTACCACACCCACCAGGTGTCCGCCGATGGGGTGCGGCGCGGACTGTTCGGCACCCTCGTGGTCCTGCCCCCGGCCGGGGTGCCGGAGTCCGTCGACCTGACGGTGCCGCTGCACACGCTGGGCACCGCGGTGATCCTCGGTGACTCCGATGTGGCGTCGGTGCGGGATGTCGCCGCCGGGCAGTCGGTGCGCCTGCGACTGATCAACACCGACCAGTTACCGCACCGCTTCACCCTCGACGGCGCCCCGTTCACCGTGGTCGCCGCGGACGGCCGTGACCTGGTCGGGCCCACCCCGGTCACCGGCACGGCCCTGCGGATTCCAGCCGGCGGGCGGCTGGACGTATCCGTCACGGTGCCCGAGAGCGGTGTGCGATTGAGCACCAATGCCTCAGCGACCGCGTCGTTGTCGCTCGCGCCCGGCGGCGCCGAGGTGCCTCGGGCGGTGCCGGTCGCGACCGGGGACCTCGATCTTCTGGGCTACGGAACGGCAGACGGCCAGACCCTGCCGGCCGGGGACGGCCGGGTGGAGGCGACCATGGTCCTGGACCGCAACCCGCGGTTCCTGGGCGGGCGGCCCGCGTACGGCTACACCGTGAACGGGGCGGTGTTCCCGCACATCCCGAGCATCGAGGTGAGCGAGGGGAACACGGTGCGCCTCACCGTGGCCAACCGTGGCCTGGAGACGCACCCGATGCACGTGCACGGCCACCACGTGCTGGTCATCTCGCGGAACGGCAACCCCTCGACCGGGTCGCCGTTGTGGCTGGACACCTTCGATGTGCAGCCCGGCGAGGTCTGGGTGGTCGAGTTCACCGCCGACAACCCGGGCATCTGGATGGACCACTGCCACAACCTCGACCATGCGGCCGAGGGGATGATGATGGCGCTGACCTACCGGGGCGTCACGAGCCCGTTCCAGCAGGGCGGCACCCACGCCAACCGGCCGGAATGACCGGCCGGGTCTCAGACGGAGTCATCCCTCGAGGTCTGCGCGGCGGTCTCTGCCGCCGAGGCCGTCGCCGGCTCCTTCGACCCCGCGCCCACCGACCGGGCACCGATTTCGGCCAGGGCGAGCACCACGAACGCGTTGACACCGTGGATCAGGCCGAGGCCGGGCAACTCGAACGACGAGTAGCCGAGGAATACCTGCACGAGCACGGCCACCAGCAACCAGACCGACCACATGATGCCGGCCCTGGCGATGAGGGCCACCACCAGGAGGGCCAGCGACAGGACCGGGATGATCATCTGGCCGACGACGCTGTGCACGAGGAAACCGACCGGAACGTTGTCCTCCGAGAGGGCGGCGCCCTCGCCGGTGGTGTTCAGGATCGCGAATGTGGACCAGGCGATGACGGCGGCTTGGATGACGACGCAGGCAGCGATGATGTGGCAAATGACCTGATATACCCTGCGCATGGCTGGACTCCTTCCGATCAATCCGGAACCCAGGTCGAAGCCGATCCGGGCTTCGCGAGCAGCGTACGCCCGCTCTCGGAGGCCGGTCAATGGCGCCGGCACGGCCGAGTCCGAGCCGCGTCGGTCACAGCCGGTACAGACGGGCCTCCCAGGGGCGCAGGGCCGCGGAGCCGTCCCCGGAGTAGTTGCCCAGCAGCAGTTCGGCGCCCGAGATGTCGTCGGGCAGCCATTCGCCCTGAATGGTCAGCGGCTCATCCGAGACATTCGCCAGCACCAGCAGCGTCTGCCCGTGCAGGATTCGGGTGAACGCGTACAGCTGCTCGTGGTCCGGTTCGATCAGCTCGAAGGCGCCGAGCGCCACCACGGGATCCTCGTGTCGCAGATTGATCAGGCGCCGGTAGAACTCGAACACGCTGTTCGGGGCGGCCCGGTCGGCCGCCACGTTGATTTCGGTGAAGTTGGGGTTGACCGCGAGCCAGGGGGTGCCGGTAGTGAACCCCGCGTGGGGTGTGTCGTCCCACTGCATCGGGGTGCGCGCGTTGTCGCGCCCCATCGCGTGCACACCGGCGAGTACGCTGGCCGGGGACTGGTCGAACTGCTCCACGGCCTCCCGGTAGTGGTTGAGCGACTCGATGTCTCGGTAGTGGTCGATGCTGTCGAACGTCACGTTCGTCATGCCGATCTCTTCGCCCTGGTAGATATAGGGCGTGCCGCGGTGCAGGTGCAGAACCAGCGCCCACAGGGTCGCCGACTCAAACCGGTACTCGGTGTCGTTGCCGAACCGGGACACCAGCCGCGGCTGATCGTGGTTGTTCAGGTACAGGCTGTTCCAGCCGGTCTCGGCCAGGCCCTCCTGCCAGCGGGCCAGGCTGCGCTTGAGTGGCACCAGGCTGCGGGGGAGCGGGTCGAACTTGTGCGCGCCCTGGTCGAGCGAGACGTGCTCGAACTGGAAGATCATGTCGACTTCGGCGCGCGCCGCATCCGTGAACAGAACGGCATCATCGATGCTCACCCCGGGCATCTCGCCCACGGTCAGGTGCTCGCCGGTGCGGCCCGCGAACACGGCCTGGTTCATTTCGTGCAGGTACTCGTGGATCTGCGCACCCATGGGGGAGCCGCCATCGGTGGCCGCGCCCGGCCCGCTCACCAGGTCCAGCTGCTTGGCGATGAAGTTGATCACGTCCATGCGGAAGCCGTCCACGCCGCGGTCCAGCCACCAGTTCATCATCGTGTACACCGCCTGGCGCACCGCGGGGTTCTCCCAGTTGAGATCGGGCTGCTGCGTCGCGAACAGGTGCAGGTAGTACTCACCGGTCACCGGGTCCAGGGTCCAGGCCGGGCCGCTGAACGCGCTGCCCCATCCGTTCGGCTCCGCGCCGGCCGCGCCGGGCTGCCGCCACCAGTACCAGTCCCGTTTCGGGTTGTCGAGCGACGAACGCGACTCGACGAACCACGGATGTTCGTCACTGGTGTGGTTGACCACCAGGTCCATCACGATCTTGATGCCGCGCTCATGGGCATCCGCCAGCAGCGCGTCGAACTCGGCGAGGCTGCCGAACACGGGGTCGATGTCCTGGTAGTCGCGGATGTCGTAGCCGTTGTCGTGCTGCGGGGACGGGTAGACCGGCGACAACCAGATGGCGTCCACGCCGAGCTCGGCCAGGTGGTCGAGCTTGGCGCGGACCCCGCCGAGGTCGCCGATGCCGTCACCGTCCGAGTCCGCGAAACTGCGCGGATAGACCTGGTACACCACGGCAGTGGTCCACCACGGTGCGGCTGCCGGATCGCGCCGCTCGGAGTCGGAGCTGGTGTCGAGAGTGGTCACGTTGATGCCTCCCAGGCGGAGCGCCGGCCCGGTCGAGTGCGGGCCGGGCGGCCGGCTGGTGTTCCCCGCAGAAAATGGATCGTGCCATCCAACCTAGCGGCAGCCCCGGCTCCAGCGGCGTCTATGTCAGGATGAAGCGAACCCCGGGTAGGGGTAGGAAAGGCGAACGCCATGCACGGGAGTACCGAGGCCGGGAATACCGCGGCGCCGATCAGCGAATCGGCGATGGCGCTGGCGCGTGCGGTCCTGATGCACGGGCCGATCTCGCGGAGCGAACTCGGGCGGCGCCTGCGCCTGTCCGCGGCCAGCCTGACCCGGCTGAGCCGGCCGTTCTTCGACCGCGGGCTGTTCGTGGAAATGAGCGACGACCCGCCCGACGGTGTGGGCCGGCCCACCCGCCCCCTCGACGTGCGCATGGACGGCCGTCGGTACGTGGGTGTGAAACTGACCGGCGACCACGCCTACGGGGTGCTGACGGATCTGCGCACCACCGAGCTCGCCGCCACCGACCGGGCGATTCCCTCACACGACGTGGACAACGTGGTGGCCCAGCTCGTCGCCCTGGTGCGGGAGCTGTCCGAAGCCGAGGAGATCGCGGCGGTCGGAGTCTCCGTCGGCGGAAACGTCACCGGCTCCCGGGTGGTCTCCCGGGCGCCGTTCCTGGGTTGGCTGGACGTCGACCTGGCGTCCGCCCTCGAAGCGAGCCTAGGCATCCCGGTCCTGGTGGAGAACGACGTGGCGGGACTCGCCGCCGCCGAACAATGGTTCGGCGCCGGCCGCACCACCGCCAGTTTCGCGGTCCTCACTATCGGTGTCGGCGTCGGCTACGGACTCGTCATCAACGACCAGGTCATCACGACCCCCAATAGCGGCCTCGGCCTCGGCGGTCACGTGCCGTTGGACCCGGACGGGCCGGCGTGCGAGGACGGACACCCGGGGTGTTCCAACGCCATGCTCACCGAGCCGGCCATTGAAGCGCAGGTCGGCCGGATGCTCGGACGCCCGGTGGGCTATGCGGAGGTGCTGGCGCTCGCCGCGGCGGGGGACTCCGTCGTGCTGCCGGTGCTGCAGGCCTCCGGTCGAGCCCTTGGCCGGTTGGTGGCGCTGATCTCCAACATCGCCATGGTCGACACGATCGTGCTGTCGGGGGAGGGCATCGGGCTGTGGAACATCGTGTCGGACGAGGTCATGACGATGGCTCGCGAGGGGCGGGATGCGGCCGCGACGCCCCTGCAGATCAGCGTGGACGAGCGCGGCTCGTCGTCCTGGGCCCGGGGTGCGGCGGCCGTCGCGATCCAGCACACCCTCGCCAGCCTCACCCTCGGTGCCCAGCCCCGCGAGCCCCGGTGGCCGACCCCGTGACCGAGCGCGTGACCGAGCGTTGAGCGAACCGTCGACCTGTCGGGAATAAGATCACCCCGACTGCCGTTGACACCCACATACATGCAAACGCATTGAATCCTGGAGGCTGAAAATGCAGTTCGGAATCTTCACAGTCGGCGATCTGACCACCGATCCCACCACGGGGCAGACCCCCACCGAGCACGAGCGCATCAAGGCCATGCTCACCATCGCGCAGAAGGTCGAAGAGGTCGGTCTTGACGTCTTCGCCGCCGGCGAGCACCACAACCCGCCGTTCGTGCCGTCGAGCCCGACCACGATGCTCGGCTACATCGCGGCCAAGACCGAGCGGATCATCCTCTCGACCGCCACCACGCTGATCACCACCAGCGACCCGGTGAAGATCGCGGAAGACTTCGCGATGCTCCAGCACGTGGCCGACGGCCGGGTGGACCTCACTCTCGGCCGCGGCAACACCGGCCCGGTCTACCCGTGGTTCGGTCAGGACATCCGCCAGGGTATCCCGCTGGCGCTGGAGAACTACGCGCTGCTGCGCCGCCTGTGGCGTGAGGACTTCGTCGACTGGGAAGGTCAGTTCCGCACCCCGCTGCAGGGCTTCCAGTCCACCCCGCGCCCGCTGGACGGCGTACCGCCGTTCGTCTGGCACGGCAGCATCCGCAGCCCCGAAATCGCCGAGCAGGCCGCGTACTACGGCGACGGTTTCTTCTCGAACCACATCTTCTGGCCGGCCTCGCACACCGCCAAAATGGTGAAGTACTACCGCAACCGGTTCGAGCACTACGGCCACGGCACCGCCGCGCAAGCGATGGTGGGGCTCGGCGGCCAGGTCTTCATGAGCAAGAACTCGCAGGACGCCAAGCGCGACTTCCGCCCGTACTTCGACAACGCCCCGGTGTACGGCAACGGCCCGAGCATGGAGGAGTTCACCGAGCAGACCCCGCTCACCGTGGGCAGCCCGCAGGAAGTCATCGACCGCACCCTCGGTTTCCGGGACTACGTCGGCGACTACCAGCGTCAGCTCTGGCTGATGGACCACGCCGGCCTGCCGCTGAAGACCGTGCTCGAGCAGCTCGACATCCTCGGCGAAGAGGTCGTGCCCGTGCTCCGCAAGGAGTTCGCGAAGAACCGCCCGGCCGACGTGCCGGACGGCCCCACCCACGAGTCCCTGGTGATCGCCGCCGGCGCCGCACAGATCACGGATGCCGCCGCATCCGCCGTGCGCGACGACCTCGACACCTCGGCCGCGATCGCGCCGCACCGCCGTGCGAACGGCGCCGCGTTCGGCCTCGCCGGCGCCGGCACGAGCGGAGTCTAGAGATGACCGAGCGCACGCTGGCGGTGGTCTCCGCCGGGCTCAGCCAGCCCTCGTCCACACGGCTGCTCGCCGACAAGCTCGCCACGGCCACCGTGGCGCGCTTGGCCGACGAGGGCATCACCACCACCGTGGTGACCTACGAGCTGCGCGACTACGCGCAGGACATCATGAACAACATGCTCACCGGGTTCGCCAACCCGCGGCTGGAAGAGATGATCGAGGCCGTCACGTCGGCCGACGGCCTGATCGCCGTCACCCCGATCTTCACCACCAGCTACAGCGGCCTGTTCAAGACGTTCTTCGACGTGATCGACAACCGCTCTCTCACCGACCAGCCCGTGCTGATCGGCGCGACCGCGGGAACGGCGCGGCACTCGCTGGCCCTCGACTACGCGTTGCGGCCGATGTTCACCTACCTGCACGCCGTGGTGGTGCCCACCTCGGTGTTCGCCGCGTCGGAGGACTGGGGCACCGGCGACGGCGGCCGCGTAGACAGCCGGGTGCAGACCCTGCCGGCCCGGATCGAACGCGCGGCGGGGGAGCTCTCGGCCCTGGTCGTTCGCTCCGACCGCTCCACCCGGGTCCGCGACCCTTTCGAACTCCCCGCCGATTTCAACCCCTCTGGAATGTTCCCGCCCCGCTAATTGCTCGATAAATCCCACGAAAGCGGTCGTGTGGTCACCTCAGTTCGCTGAGGTGACCACACGGCCGCTTTCGCGTTCCTGGGCACGATGTTTCTGGTGGCGCACCTTTCGCGGCGCACCTTGATGCTGGCGGCGCACCTTAGTTCTGGCGGCGCACCTTATTCGCTGTCCTAACCTGCGCGACGAGAACTGACCTGCGCGACGAGAACTGACCTGCGCCACGAGAACTGACCTGCGCCACGAGAACTATCGTGCGCGCTGAAAAACCATCGTGCGCCACGAGAGGCAGTGCAGACCTCCGGGACCTTCTGCTCTGATGCGGTGGAGCGGCGCCCGGCAGGCTGAAACACAGTGCGCCGGAGAGAGTGCTTCCGCGAGACGGAAGCCGTGACAACCGCGCAGACAGGTCGTCGCATGGTCCCCGTTCGTGACGACACGACGATCCCGGTTGCGCGCGCCACCTCTGCGGATGCTCGCGCCGCGATCCCGGATGGCCGCGCTGTCCTTGCGGTCGCCCGCGCCGCCTTCCCGGATGCTCGTGCCGCGTTCTTCGCCGCCGCGCCCCCGCACCCCGCAGCGCCCCCGCACCCAGGCTTTCTGGGCGCCGACACCGTCGACCTCTCGGTGCGCATCGGCAGTCTCACCCTGCACACCCCGGTAATGCCGGCATCCGGCTGTTTCGGCCCCGAACTGGGCGCTCTGATCCCGGTCGCCGAACTGGGCGCCACCGTCACCAAGACGGTCTTCGGCTCCGCCCGCGGCGGCAACCCGGTGCACCGACTCACCGAGATACCCGCCGGCATGGTCAACAGCGTCGGTATCCCCAGCCACGGACCGGCCGGCTACCTGGCGGCGTTGCATCCCCGCTACGCGGCACTCGACGCCCCCACCATCATCAGCGTCGGCGGGCACCGGGTCGGCGAATACGCCCCCGTCGTGGCGGCCCTGGGCGAGCACGGAGCCGCCTACGAACTGAACGTGTCCTGCCCCAATCTCGACCGGGACGGCACCGACATCGGGTCGGACCCGGCCGCCATCCGCGAGGTCGTAGCCGCCGTTCGCCTGGTCACCGACAAGCCGATCATCGTGAAACTGCCGGTGCTGGTCGCCTCCATCGCCGCGTGCGCCCGGGCCGCAGAGCAGGCCGGCGCCGACGCCGTCTGCGTGGCCAACTCCATCCCGGCGATGCCGCTGGATGCCCAGACGCGCCGGCCCGTTCTCGGTAACGTCATCGGTGGGCTGTCCGGCCCGTCGATCAAGCCGATCGTGCTGCGGCTCGTGTGGCTGGCGTCCCGGGCGGTGCAGATCCCGGTGATCGCCTGCGGGGGAGTCGAGACCGTCGACGATGCCCTCGACTATTTCTCGGTGGGCGCCAGTGCCGTGCAGGTCGGCACCGCCAGCTTCGCGCGGCCCTTCGCCGCGGTGGAGATCGTCCGAGGCCTGCGCCAGCGGTGCCTGGATTCCGGAGTGGGCAGCATCCGCGAGCTGCTCGAGTCGGAGGCGGACTGATGCGGGGCGCACCGGCGACCCCGACCGATGTGTTCCTCCGCGGCCGCGCGGCCGCCGCGCAGGCGCGCGCGTTTGCCGAGGCGGATGAGCGGGCGCTCGACGGGCTTGTCTCGGTGCGGCCCCGCTCGGCCGTGCCGCGCCCACAGCCGGTGTGGGACGACGCCGAGGTGCTCGTGCACGAAGCGGTGGGGGAGCGCTACCGCCGCCTGGTCCTGGCCAGCGACACGATTGCCGCCACCGCCCAGGCGGGCCAGTTCCTCATGGTGACGGTGCCGCCGAACGCCGGCGACACGATCCTGCTGCCTCGTCCCATGGCCATCCATCGCCGCCGCCCGGCCCACGGCGGGGCTGCCGGCACGGTCGAGCTGATCTACGGCGTCGTCGGCCGGGGTACCCGGGCCCTCGCCGCGGTGCCGGTCGGCGGCACCCTGCAACTCACCGGACCGCTCGGCCGCGGCTTCGAATTCCCTTGCGGCGCCGGCTCGGCCCTGCTCATCGGCCGCGGCGTGGGCATCTGCGGCGTGATGGGCGCCGCCGAGGACGCCGCCGTCGCGGGCATTCGCACCACCATGGTGCTCAGCGGCCGCAGCGCCGCGCAGTTGCTCGGGCGTATCGATAGCGCCGAGCTGGGCGTGCGGGTGATCGAAGCCACCGATGACGACGGTTCCAGCGACGTGGCCACCCTGGGCGAGCGACTCCGCGGCCACTTCGACTCCGCCGCGCCGGACCGGACCCCGCCGGACGTGGTCATGGTCTGCGGTGCCGGCGTGCTCGCCCGGCTGGCCGCCGAGCTCGGCGCGCACTGGGGCGTGCCCGTGCAGGCGTCGCTGGAGGCGCACATGGCCTGCGGCCTCGGCTACTGCCACGGCTGCGCCGCGCCGGTGCGCACCGATCCGAGCGTGGAGGGCCCCCTGGTCTGCGCCGACGGGCCGGTCTTCGATGCCGCCATCCCTATCGTTTAACCCCTGTTCTGCTAGGCTTGGTCAGGTAGTTCTTCGGATCTACCGGCAATACCCGGAGCAGACTGGCAGGACGCTGGTCCTCGGTGGTGGTTTCCCAACGCGACAGTGCCAAGACACGACGCCGTTGGTGAATTTCTACTGGTGGCCAGCAACGTCAGCGCCCAACACATGTTCGGCAGCTTGTCCTGCCTGTTCCTGCTCCGATGTCCCACTCGCGCGCCACACGGGCAAACGAGTCTAAACAAAGGAGAGAACCCCCATATGGAGGGTCCAGAAATCACGTTCGCCGAAACCGTTATTGACAACGGCAAGTACGGCAAGCGCACCATCCGTTTCGAAACCGGGCGTCTCGCCCAGCAGGC
>Ga0247806_10000802_pt1 | contig 17100 bp, 21 predicted proteins | sample UWRJL059202B1_FD_179935 | JGI IMG/M metagenome (GOLD analysis project Ga0247806, IMG submission 179935) | Plant litter microbial communities from Arlington Agricultural Research Station in Wisconsin, United States - UWRJ-L059-202B-1 | ecosystem: Environmental > Terrestrial > Plant litter >... | reverse complement strand
GCGTTGAAATGCCATCGGCAATCGGGGCGAGGTCCTGCAGGGAAAGCGCAAAGGGGGCGGCCATGGATCAATCTCTTGTTTGGAACGGCAAGACGCCTTCTATCGGCAAATTGCGATATAACTATGAGCCCTACATAGGAGCGTGGCCGGATCAGCACAATGGCACAGTGAACAGTTCGCGGCCGAAGGCGAGTGCATTGACTAAATCGCAAGACTGCGCGCTTTAGGATGCGATTGGGTCAAAACGATTGCAGGTTGCCGATGTTGCGTGTGCTGGGATTGGGCTTGGCCCTGTGTTTGGGTGCGGTTTTGCCATCTGCGGCGCAGAGCCTGATGACCCCCGAGCCCTTCGCCAGCATCGTCGATGAAGTGCGGATCGGCGTCCTGGCGCATGACGTCGATTATGCTGCCCTGCCGTTCCGCGTCGGCGACTGGAAGCTCGACCAGATCGAGGATGTCAGCTTCGACGTGCTTTTTACCTCGCCCGACGTCGACGTGTTCCGCTGGATCGGTGCCCCGCGCCCCGATCTCGGCGTAACCCTCAACCTCGATGGCCAGGATAGCCTGGCGCACCTTGGCCTGACCTGGCAATTGCCGCTGTTTCAAACGCCGCTTTATCTCGAAGGCACTTTTGGCGGCGCCATCCACAATGGCTATCTGACCAATTCGCCCGATACCAGCCGCCGCGCCAACTTCGGCTGCCGCGTCAACTTCTATCAGCGCTATGGCGTTGGCGCCCGTATCAACGAAACGCTGACGGCCACGCTCACCTATGAGCATACGTCCAACAATGGCTTTTGCGACGAAAACCAGGGCCTGTCGAATTTCGGCGTCCGGCTCGGCTGGAAGTTCTGAGGCTGTTGGCTTTATAGGCCGGCCGCTGCGTCCTGACCGGCATTTGCAAGAAGACCGAAAGAATTCTGCCAGCATGCTTGCGGCGCAGCACGGTCTTGCTCATGGTATTTCCAAAGCATTGTGCTTCTTAGGATTTCTCCATGTCGACCGAAACGCTGTTCATCGTGACGCCCCTCGAAACCGAACATGTGGAGCGCATCAGGGTGGCTGCGGGTGACGCGATCACGGTGATCCACGAGCCGGACCTGCATCCGCCGACCCGCTTTGTCGCCGATCACGGCGGCGTACCCGGCTTTACCCGCACTGCCGAACAGGCGGCACGCTGGACGCAACACCTGCAGAACGCCACCATTTTGTTCGACATGCCACCGGGCCTGCCTGCCGGCACCGGCCTGCTCGATGTCGCGCCCAAGGTCAAATGGGTGCAGACCTCGAGTTCGGGTATCGGGCAGGCGCTGAAACGCCTCAAGCTGATCGGCACCGACGTGCTGGTCACCAATGCCAAGGGCGTGCATGCCGAGCCGCTTGCCGAATTCGTGTTTGCCGCCATCCTCAAGCACGTCAAGCGCCTCGACTTTCTGGCCTCCGAACAGGCGGCACATCGCTGGGAGCGCTATTGCGGCGATGGTCTCGACGGGCAAAACCTGGTTATCGTCGGGGCTGGCCTCGTCGGTAGCCGCGTCGGTCGCATCGGCCAGGCGTTCGGCATGAATGTCGCCGCAGTGGTCAATTCGCCATCGCCCGATCGCCAGGCCGAACTGCATGCCGACAGCGTGCACGGCGTCGCCGATCTGCCCGAGCTGCTGGCCAAGGCCGATGTGCTGGTGCTCTGCGTGCCGCACACGCCCGACACCGAGCAATTGCTCGACGCCAAGGCCATCGCCGGCATGAAGCCGGGCATCGTGCTGGTCAATATCGCGCGCGGCCAGGTGATGGACGACGCTGCGATGATTGCGGCGCTGCGGTCTGGGCATATCGCCTTTGCCGGGCTCGATGTTGCGACCGTCGAGCCGCTGCCGCCGGAGTCCCCGCTGTGGGACATGCCCAACGTGCTGATCAGCCCGCATTCGGCCAGCACGGTGACTAGCGAAAATCGCCGCATCACCGATATATTCTGCGCCAATATCCCGCTCTATCTGGCCGGGCGCCGCGCCGAAATGATCAATGTGTTCAACAAGGAACGCATGTACTAAAGCGTTCTCAGCAAAAGTGGCGACTACTTTTGCGGTTCGAAAACGCGACCAAACAAAAAACTAGAGCCTTGCATCGCGTCGACGACGCCGTGCAAGGCGCTAGGCAGCCTGGCCAGCCGCCCAGCCAGAGGCCCAGGCCCACTGGAAATTATAGCCACCAAGCCAGCCGGTAACGTCGACGACCTCGCCGACGAAATACAGCCCCGGCACGTCCCGGGCCTGCATGGTCTTGGCGTCGAGATCGCGCGTATCGACACCGCCCAGGGTAACCTCGGCGGTGCGATAGCCCTCCGAACCGACGGGCTTGAGGGTCCAGCGCTTCAGCACCGCCTCGACCTGAGCCAGCTTCTTGTCGGAAAAATCCCCGATCATGCCGGGCATATTCAGCTCCTCGCCTAACAGATGCGCCAGCTTCTTGGGCAGCAGATTGCCGATTGCCGTCTGGACCTGCACCTTGGGCGTCGCGGTGCGCGCGGAGCGCAGGGCTTCGCCGGCATTCTGCTTGGGCAGCAAATCGACGGCAATTGCATCGCCCTCGCGCCAGTATGAGGAGATCTGCAGGATCGACGGGCCAGACAGCCCGCGATGGGTGAACAGCAGCGCTTCCTCGAACACTGTTTTGCCATGGCTGACCACGGCGTCGGTCGCAATCCCCGCCAGTTCCTTGAGCTTTTCGAGCGCCCCGGTCTCGAAGGTCAGCGGCACCAGCGCCGGACGGGTCTCGGTCAGCCGCAGGCCAAACTGGCTGGCCAGTTGATAGCCAAGGCCCGACGCGCCCATCTTGGGGATGGATTTACCGCCGGTCGCGACGATGACACTGTCCGCCGTGATCGAAGAGGTCGATAGCTGCACCGCGAAGCCGCTGTCCTCGCGCGTCACGCTCTCGATCGATGTTTCAAGCACCATGGTGACGCCGGCCTTGCGCATTTCGCCCAGCAGCATGGTATTGATCTGGGTTGCGGGGCCGTCGCAGAACAACTGCCCCAGGGTCTTTTCGTGAAAGGTAATACCGTGGTCCTTGACCATGGCGACGAACATCTCGGGCGTGTAGCGGCTCAGCGCCGACAGGGCAAAGCGGGGATTTTCGCTCAAGAACCGGTCACGGCCCTTGTCGACGGTGGCGTGGATATTGGTGAAATTGCAGCGTCCGCCGCCCGAAATACGGATCTTTTCGCCGGCATAGCGCGCATGGTCGACGACCAGCACCGAGCGGCCGCGTTTGCCCGCTTCGATGGCGGCCATCATGCCGGCGGCGCCAGCTCCAAGCACGACGACATCATAGTGGATCATGGCTATTCGCCCTTTCGGTTGGGGCGCACATACCGCCATCGGGCGCTCGGTGGCAAGTTCATTGACTCTTTCCTATTTGGGCGTATGAGTTTGCCTGCTTTTCAAACCAAGCAGTCAATCAATGCGCAGCATGGCGTCCATTATGGATCTTACCACCACCCCGGCCCGCGCCGCAGGTGGCTTTGCGCGCATGACCAAAACCAGCAAAACCGCCTGACGCTTTTCCCCGGGTCCGATCTCCCCGACGGGGAGAGGCGGCAAACCGGATGGCCGCGATCACTGCTGATCGCGCGGGGGCAAGGCACAAGGAACCGGAGTTCCAAATGGGTTATCGCGTCGCAGTCGTCGGAGCCACAGGCAATGTGGGCCGGGAAGTTCTCAATATCTTGGCCGAACGCAAGTTCCCCGCCGACGAGGTGATCGCGTTGGCGTCGTCGCGCTCGACGGGCCGGGAAGTTTCCTATGGCGACCGGATATTGAAGTGCAAGAATCTCGATGATTTCGACTTCAAGGGCGTCGATTTCGCCATCATGTCGGCGGGCTCTGCGGTGTCCAAGGATTTGGCGCCGCGCATCGGCGCGTCGGGCTGCATCGTCATCGATAATTCGAGCTTTTGGCGTTATGAATCCAACGTGCCGCTGATCGTGCCGGAAGTGAACGGGCATGTGCTCGACCGCTGGTTGGCCGATACCAAGCGCATCAACATCATCGCCAATCCGAACTGCTCGACCGCCCAGTTGGTCGTGGCGCTGAAGCCCCTGCATGACTTTGCCAAGATCAAGCGCGTCGTCGTCGCCACCTACCAGTCCGTCTCGGGCGCCGGCAAGGAAGGCATCGACGAATTGTGGAACCAGACCAAGGGCATTTTCGTCAATGACAGCCCGGGCCCCGGCAACAAGTTCCCCAAGCAGATCGCCTTCAACGTCATTCCCCATATCGATGTCTTCATGGAAGACGGCTCGACCAAGGAAGAGTGGAAGGTGATGGCGGAAACCAAGAAGATCCTCGATCCCAAGATCAAGGTGACCTGCACCGCCGTGCGCGTGCCGGTGTTCGTCGGGCATTCTGAAGCGGTCAATATCGAGTTCGAGAACCCCATCACCGCCGACGAGGCGCGCGATATCCTACGCGAAGCGCCCGGCGTTTCGGTCATCGACAAGCGCGAGCCCGGTGGCTATGCGACACCGGTTGAGAGCGTCGGTGAATACGACACGTTCGTTTCGCGTATTCGCGAGGATAACACCATCGAGAACGGGCTCAACATCTGGGTCGTGTCGGACAATCTGCGCAAGGGCGCCGCGCTCAACACCATCCAGATCGCCGAAGAGCTGATTGCCCGCGGGCTGAAGCCACGTCTGGCGGCCTGAGTTTCCCGGACCAAGTATGACCCCGGCCTCGTGCCGGGGTCCATCTCCCGGGATGGTCGAGGCTATAGATGCAAGAGTTGTGGCTCCGCCCGGCTGTGGATACCGATCTCGACGATGTCGTCGCGCTCAATACTCGGTCGCGCGCCGTGGCCCTGCCATTTTTGCCCATCCTGCATAGTCTAGACGAAGACCGCGTATTTTTCGGTGCGTATATCACTGCCAAGCAGATGACGCTGGCTTTGGCGGGCCCGCAGATCATCGGGTTCATGGCGCAGTCGCCGGGCTGGATCGAACAACTGTATCTCGATCCGGACTGGCGAGGGCAGGGCGTTGGCGATGAACTGATCGATCAGGCAAAATCCGGCGCCGATGCCCTCCAATTATGGTGTTTTGCCCAGAACACCCCGGCCTGCCGGTTTTATCAACGGCACGGCTTCACCGAGCAAAATCGTACGGCTGGCGACAACGAGGCGGGCCTGCCCGACATTTTATATCGCTGGAGCCGCGCAGTTCGACTAAACGATGCCCAGCGCACTGCCTCCCAAGCGCCGAACCAGAGCTGAAAGCCGTTTATGCCGCCTCGCGATATTGCCCTGGCCCTTGGTGTCGTCGTCATCTGGGGGCTGAACTTCATTGCCATCAAATGGAGCGTCGCGGAAATTCCGCCGTTCCTGTTGACGGCGCTGCGCTATGTGGGCTGCGCGTTCCCGGCGGTGTTTTTCATCAAGCGGCCCAAGGTCGGCTGGCCGATCATGCTGGCTTATGGTCTGAGCGTGGGCGTGTTGCAGTTCAGTTTTTTGTTCACCGCGATCCAGCTCGGCATGCCGGCGGGACTGGCGAGCCTCGTCATGCAGATGCAGGTGTTTTTCACCATGGGGCTGGCTGTGCTGTTTCTCGGCGAGCGCCCCACCGGCATCCAGATCGGTGGCGCGGCGCTGGCACTGGTGGGGCTCGGCGCCATCGGCAGCGAGCACCTGGGCAGCGCTGTCTTGCTGCCCCTGTTGATGACACTGGCCGCGGCTTTGTTTTGGGGGCTGTCCAATATCGTCACCAAGCGCGCCGGCAAGGTGGATATGCTGGCTTTCGTCGTCTGGGGCGCGCTCGTTCCGATTGCGCCCATGCTGGTGTTGTCGCTGCTGTTCGAGGGGCCGCAGGCGCTGCTCGATCTAGGCTCGGTCAGCCCTGCGGCCATTGGCTCGATCGTGTTCATCGCCTATGGCTCGACGCTGATCGGCTATGGCATCTGGGCGGTGCTGCTGGGTAAATATCCGGCGAGCTTCGTCGCGCCGTTTTCGCTCCTCGTCCCCGTCGTGGGCTTTGCGGCGGCCTATCTGATCCTTGGCGAGCAAATATCGCTGCTCGAAATTCTGGGCAGCGTGCTGATCTTTTTCGGCCTGATGCTCAATGTTTTCGGGCCACGCCTGCTGCGCTGGCGGCGCGCTGTCTAATCAGCCAGATGGCAAAAGGCCGCCCCGGAAGGGCGGCCTGATAGGCGCTTGAATGGCGTATTTTAGTTGCCGGCGCCGGCATCGCCGCCGCTATTCTCGGTTTCGCTGGAGCTGGTGCTGCCGGCATCGATGTCGGTTGCGACCGGCGCTTCCGTACCGGTTGGTGCGGCCATCGGGGCGGCAGGGGCCATGGCGGGAGCCGGCGCAGCTGGCGCCATAGTTGCCGCGTCTGGTGTCATGCCGGCCTGCAGCGCGTCGAATTCATCGGCACTGAGGCCGCTGCTGGTGTCGCTATCGGCGGCAGCGAATTCTTCCGGCGTAACGTCGGGCCAGTGGACCTGAAGTTCGGCAAGGCTGACTTCGCCGCTGGCATCGGTATCGACATCGGCAAAGCTCATGTCCATCTGCGCGAAGGCTGAGCCAGCGGACAGGCCCAGAATGGCAAAGCTCAAAGCAATTTTGTGCATCAAAATTCTCCTCGGATATTTGAAGTGAGGCGGGTCGCCGCCTCGATGATGCAGAGCCAACGCAGGCCAACACCAGGCCGTTGCAGACACAACTTGGTGTTGACCCGTGTTGAGGTGGCGTTACGGGGCCAGGGGTGGCGGCGCGTCAGGTGCAGCGTCAGCCGGCGGCGGCGGCGCATCGGGCGTCGTACTCTCCACCGTTTGCATGGTGTTCAGTTCCTTTACGCTCAGCCCGCCGCTCGTATCGGCGTCGCCATCGTCGAACTCGCTTTGTCCCAAATCGGGCCAGGCAACGAGCAATTCGGCAAAGCTGAGCTCGCCGTTGGCATCGGTGTCGACATCGGCAAAAGTCGTGGGAGTCTGAGCGAGGACAGAGGTTGCGGAAAGGCCGAACAGGGCAAGGCCCAAGGCAAGTTTTTGCATGATAGTCACTCCAGTGGTGGCTCGGTCAGCGGGCACGATGGCCTGACCCTCGCGGGCCAGGCATGATCGGTTGGGTCAAGGACTATTGCGTCGAGATGGTCGCGCCGGCAGCAAGGCCGAACTCGTCGACCGACAGCTCGCCATCGGCATCGGTATCGGCGGCGCTATAGGCCTCCGGCGTCAAATCTGGAAAAGCGACCTGGGCTTCGCTCAGTGAAATGCTGCCGTTCGCGTCCACGTCGAGACTGGTAAAATCGGGAACGGCGGTTTGCGCAAAGGCCGTTCCAGACAGGCCGAACACGATAAGGGATGACAGGATCAAAGTTTTCATGGGAGGTCGGCTCCACTTTTGGGAGGAAGAGCGGAGGCCGGTCAGCCGGGCTCCGACGGTCGGCTCTCCTGCCGACCGTGAGACGCACAATGGCTGGGCAATGTGGTGCGCAGCCGACCAAACATGGCCGCTCAACCGGGCATTATGCGATGATTTTCGGGCAAGACGGGGCCCAAATCGGGCAGCCGGTCTTACTGATGGATTTTGTGTTGACGGGCTGGGTTAACCGGCATGCAGCCTGGCGACAGGAAGGCCCATCACAGCTCGGGGCGGATAAAATCCCCGCTCGGGCCGTCCATGACCCAGAGTTCGCCGGTCGAAATATCGAACCAGGCGCCGTGTACCGCCAGTTTTCCCTGCGCCTCAAGCTCGGCCACATAAGGGAAGGTTCGCAGATTGCGGATCGAGTTGCGGATTGAGATGCGCTCGAGCGCGGTCTGCTGTTCTGTAGCCGTCAGCATGGAATTTGTGCCGAGCTGGCTCGGCAATTCACCCAGCATGCTCATCCACTTGCCGATGAAATCGCCCTCGTCGAGCGGGCTGCTATCGGGGTTGAGCGCCGCCTTGATACCACCGCAGCGCCCGTGGCCCATGATCACGATATTGGCGATGCCGAGCGCCTTGACGGCGAATTCGATCGCCGCCGAAGTGCCGTGCTGGCCACCGTCAGGCTGGTAGGTCGGCACCAGATTGGCGACGTTGCGCAGCACGAACAATTCACCCGGCTCGGCATCGAAGATCATTTCGGGCGCCGCGCGGCTGTCGCAGCAGGCGATCATCATGGTGGTGGGCGTTTGCCCGCTCGCCGCCAGCTCGCGATAGCGGTCTTTTTCGCGGACGTAACGGCCAGCCATGAAATTGGCGTGACCCTTGAGCAAATGTTCAGGAAACCTGTGCATGGCCTCTCGATTAGCGCTAGAACACGAGAAGATCAATCGGGTGCCTGCGGGCGCCTGTGCATCGGGGGCATGCATGCTGATATATCGGTTCCTGACCGGCGAAGACGACGCCGCCTTTTGCCACCGCGTCACCAAGGCCCTGAGCGAGGGCTGGGCGCTGTATGGCCCGCCGAGCTATGTTTATGACGGGCACAACCAGAAGCTGAAATGCGGCCAGGCCGTCACCCGAGAAGCGCCCGACCAGCCCTATGATCCCAACAAGAAGCTGGTAGATTTCTGATCTATCGCACCAGCCGCAGCGCCAGCGCCTGCAGCAGCATGATGGTCTTGGCATCGACGATTTCGCCGCGGGCGATCATGGCGATCGCAGCATCGAAACCAAGCTCGATCACCTCGATATCTTCGCCCTCGTTGGCAAGGCCGCCGCCGGCGCTGACGGTCTGGCCCGGCGTGTAGTGCCCGATAAAGCAGGCGCATTTCTCGGTAAGCGAGCCGGGGCTCATATAGGCGTCGAACACGAACTGCAAATCTGCGGGATCGTAACCGGTTTCCTCGACGGCCTCCCGGCGTGCGGCTAATTCCGGGTCTTCACCATCAAGCAGCCCGGCGGGCACCTCGATCAGCCAGGCTGGATCGCCATTGAGATGGGGCGGCAGACGGAACTGGCGCGTCAGCACCACGGTGCCGGTCTCGCTTGAATAGAGCAGGACGGCTGCGGCACTGCCGTGATCGTAAACCTCGCGGCGAATGGTCTGGCTGGTGCCGTCTTGCCTCGGGTGGCTCACCACATAATCGTCGAACCGTCCCCAATTGTGGGCCAGCTTGGTGATGGATTGGATTTTGACGGTCTCTGACACTGCGCACTGGTCCTCATCGGCGCCCGAGCTATGCCGCAAACATTGTGGGTTCACCAGTCCGTTTGCTGCACATCACGTCAGCGCACGACGGAGAGTGCCACCTTTTTCGCGCACGAAGCCGGCGTCATGGAGAAAGCGTGCAAGCTGCACAGTACCGCCTGACAGCCGCACGGTCAGCACTTTGGCGCGGTGCGCTGCGACGGTCGCGATGGCGGCTTCGAGCAGCAGGCTGCCGATACCGCGGCGGCTGACGGCTGGCGCCACCCCGAGCCAGCTCAGGCGCGCTTCTGCGGTGTCCTTGTGATGCCAGACGGCGATCGCCCCAACCGGCAGCTGGCATTCGGTCGCCACCAGGACATGGGCGCCGCGCGCATCGACCAGCAAGGGCCACACTGGCCGCTCACCATCGGCAGCCGCCGGCAGGATCATTGACAGCGCGCGCAAGGCCGCAACATCCATTTGGGTTGCCTGGTGCAGCCGCGCGAATGTCTCGAAGTGCACCATGGGCGAGCGCCCCAGAAGTTGCTGTCGCATCATTGGCCCCTGAGCAAGACGAACGCCAGCAAACCGACGTAGAGCAAAATCGTGGCACCGACCGCCAATGCCGTTAAGACGCTCAAACGGGGCCGCTCGGCCGTTTCAGGACTTTGGTTTTGGTAGGCATAGAAAGGCATGCGCATCATGCTGCTGGCTCCTTGAATGAAGCCTCGATGATGATGCTGTGGTGCGTAAGCATGCCATATGGATTGCTATCGACCGCCATAAGCGCTGCATAAGCGCGATCCAGCGCGGCCCCCGCACACTCTGTGCGGCATGCGAACAAAGTGCGGAATGCGACAAAAGGCCAAGCTTCAAGCTCACTTCCTGCTTTGATTTTGTAACACTTGGGCGCTAGAAGTCTCGAACCATTCCAAACTGCGCAACGACGATCCATGCGCCAGCGAGGCTACATGACGGTTCGCTCCCGCCCCTTATCGCCGCATCTGCAAATCTATCGCTGGACCATCACCATGGCCATGTCGATCGCCCATCGCGCGACCGGCATTGCCAATTATGCGGGCACGGTCCTCTTGGTGATCTGGCTCGGCGCCGCCGCGATCGGCCCCGACCAGCTGGCAGCCGTCAACGGCGTCTATGGCAGCTGGTTCGGTCAACTGGTGCTGTTCCTGTTCAGCTTCAGCCTGATCCACCACATGCTGGGCGGCATTCGCCATTTCATCTGGGATTTTATCATCGGGCTTGAAGCGGGTCAGCGCGAGGCGCTCGCCTGGGCCAACCTTGCCGGCTCGATCGTGCTGACCCTTTTGGTGTGGACTGTTTTTGTGTGGGTAGGCTGATATGCGCGAACAAGTCCTGACACGCGACGCAATCGCCAATCCGAAAACCAAATACGGGGACGCCAAGGCCTCGACCCGCCATTTCATCGTGCAGCGCACGACCGGGGCGATCAACATCGCCTTCCTGTTGCTGCTGCTGTTCGTGGTGGTGCGGCTGGCTGGCGAGGATCGCGGCGCCATGGTCGCGACCATCGGCAGCTGGTACATCGGACTGCCGCTGGCGATCCTGCTCGCCATCGTCACCATTCACATGCGCAATGGCATGCGGGACATCCTGGAAGACTATTTCCATGGCCGCACCTACAGCCTCTACATGATGCTCAACACCCTGTTCTGTGTCTTCATCGCGCTGGCCGGCATAGCCAGCATTCTCAAGCTCGTCTTCTGGGGTTAAGCCTGATGGCTCAATACGAACTCATAGACCATGAATTCGACGTGGTGGTGGTCGGCGCCGGCGGCGCAGGCCTGCGCGCGACCCTTGGCATGGCCGAGCAGGGCTTCAATACCGCCTGCATCACCAAGGTCTTCCCGACCCGCTCCCACACCGTGGCAGCCCAGGGCGGTATCGCGGCATCCTTGCAAAACATGGGGCCCGACAGCTGGCAGTGGCACATGTACGACACCGTCAAGGGGTCGGACTGGCTGGGCGACAACGACGCCATGGAATACCTGGCGCGCGAAGCTCCAGCCGCGATCTATGAGCTCGAACATTATGGCGTGCCGTTCTCGCGCACCCAGGATGGCAAGATCTACCAGCGCCCGTTCGGCGGCCACATGACCCAGTTCGGCGATGGCCCGCCGGTGCAGCGCACCTGCGCCGCCGCCGACCGTACCGGCCACGCGATCCTGCACACTCTCTATGGCCAGAGCCTGCGCAACGACGCGCAGTTCTTCATCGAATATTTCGCACTCGATTTGATCATGGGCGACAATGGCGAGTGCCAGGGCGTCATCGCCTGGAAGCTCGACGATGGCACGCTGCATCGCTTCCGCGCCAAGCTCGTGGTGCTGGCCACCGGCGGTTACGGTCGCTCGTATTTCTCGGCAACCTCGGCCCACACCTGCACCGGCGACGGCAATGGCATGGTTGCCCGCGCCGGCCTGCCGCTGCAGGACATGGAATTCGTGCAGTTCCACCCTACCGGCATTTACGGCGCCGGCGTTCTCATCACCGAGGGCGCACGCGGCGAGGGCGGCTACCTCACCAATTCGGAGGGCGAGCGCTTCATGGAGCGCTATGCCCCCAACGCCAAGGATCTGGCATCGCGCGACGTCGTCAGCCGCTGCATGACGCTCGAAATCCGCGAAGGCCGCGGCGTCGGTCCCAACAAGGATCACATCTACCTGCACCTCGATCATCTCGATCCGAAGGTGCTGCACGAGCGCCTGCCCGGCATTACCGAAAGCGCCAAGATTTTCGCCGGTGTCGACCTGACCCGCGAACCCATCCCCGTGCTGCCGACGGTGCACTACAACATGGGCGGCATCCCCGCCAATTATCATGGCGAAGTGCTCGACCCGACCGAGGAAAACCCCGACCGCATCGTGCCCGGCCTGATGGCCGTGGGCGAAGCCGCCTGCGCTTCGGTGCATGGCGCCAATCGGCTGGGCTCCAATTCGCTGACCGACCTTGTCGTGTTCGGCCGCGCCGCCGCCATTCGCGCCGGTTCGGTGGTAGACAAAGCCGCTCCGATCCCCGGCATCAATGCCGCCCAGGACGCAAAAATCCTCGCCCGCTTCGATCGTCTCCGCAACGCCTCGGGCACCAAGCCCACGGCCAAGATCCGCGACGAGATGCAGCGCACCATGCAGACCGACGCCGCCGTGTTCCGCACCTCGGCAACCCTGCAGAACGGCGTCACCGCCATGACCCAGATCTATGGCCAGCTCAAGGATGTGCAGGTCACCGACCGTTCGCTGATCTGGAACTCCGATCTGGTGGAAACCCTCGAACTCGAGAACCTGATGGCCAATGCCATGACCACCGTGGTCTCGGCCGAAGCCCGCCAGGAATCGCGCGGCGCCCACGCCCACGAGGATTTCCCCAACCGCGACGACGTCAACTGGCGCAAGCACACGCTGAGCTGGATCGATACCGAAACCGGCGCCGTAAAACTGGGCTACCGCCCAGTCCACGTCGACCCGCTGACCCCCGAATCCGAAGGCGGGATCGATCTCAAGAAGATCGCCCCCAAGGCGCGCGTGTATTGATGCGTGCGCTGCTGGTTGCATTGTCCATGCTGGCATCGACAACAGCGTTTGCCGCTGCGCCGACGCCCGAGCAGAAAGCCGAGTTTACGCGCGTCTGCATGAGCATCGCGCAGGACGAAACCCTGTGCACCTGCAAGGCCGATGCGGCGCTGACGCTGATTGACGAACGTTTCATGGATGTGGTGATCGCTTCGATGAAAGGTCACCCGACGGCCCAGACGGACGCGGTGCCGTACAACACCTATGTCGCCAAGAGTAACCAGATCTGCAAGCCGAACTACTGACGGCGTCAAGCCAAGCCAGACGCGGACAATGAATTTAGTGCCGGTTGAGCGGTACTCAGGAAAGGACCAAAAATGGTCGAATTGATGCTCCCAAAGGCCGATCGGCCCACCAAGGGCAAGACCTGGCCCAAGCCCGCCAATGCCAAGCGCGTTCGCGAGTATCACGTCTATCGCTATGATCCCGATCAGGATGCCAATCCGCGCATTGACACCTATTTCGTCGACCTCGACGATTGCGGTCCGATGATTCTCGATGGCCTGCTGTGGATCAAGAACAAGGTCGATGCGACCCTGACGCTGCGCCGCTCGTGCCGCGAGGGCATTTGCGGCTCGTGTTCGATGAACATCAACGGGCTCAATACCCTGGCCTGCACCAAGGGCATGGACGACTCCAAGGGCGCCATCAAGATCTACCCGCTGCCGCACATGCCGGTGGTCAAGGATCTGGTGCCGGATTTGACGACCTTCTACGCCCAGCACCGCGCCATCGAGCCATGGCTCAAGACCACTTCGCCCACCCCCACGAAAGAATGGACGCAGACCGTTCCGCAGCGCGCCAAGCTCGACGGGCTCTACGAGTGCATCCTGTGCGCTTGCTGCTCGACCTCGTGCCCGTCCTATTGGTGGAATGGCGAAAAATATCTTGGCCCCGCAGCCCTGCTGCAGGCTTATCGCTGGCTGATCGATTCGCGCGACGAGACCACCCAGGAGCGCCTCGACGATCTCGAAGACCCGTTCAAGCTGTTCCGCTGCCACACCATCATGAACTGCGCCAAGGTCTGCCCCAAGGGGCTCAACCCCGCCAAGGCCATCGCCGAAATCAAGAAGATGATGGTCGAGCGCAAGGCCGCCTGAGCCGATCCAGGCGCTGAAAACAAAAACGGCGGGCTCTTGCCCGCCGTTTTCATTGAGCGCTATGAATTCTCAGCTCGCATCGCTTTCGATCAGCACGATACCACCGGCTTCATAGGCCGCCTTGCAGTCGGCGCTGTCGTGCTTGGTGTCGTCCTCGAGCAGGATCGACGCTGCCTTGGGGCCTTCGAAGCGCGGATCGTCGCAGATTTCATCGTCGGCATAGTCCGAGGTATTGTCGCCAAAATCGATGCCGCTGCTGTCATAGGGCGCGCCGGCAGCATATTCGGGCGTGTAGACCTCGCGGATCGTGGCCGTCCCGGCATCGACTGCAGCCTTGCAGTCGGTGGCGTCGCTGTTCAGATCGTCGTCGAGCAGCTTCTTGTCGACGCCCGCACCGGTAAAGCGCGGATCATCGCACTCGCCGTCATTGGCCCATTTGCTGGTATCGCTGCCGTAGTCGAAAGCGGTGGGCGCAACGGCCGCGGTTTCTTCGCCATTGTAGGTTGCGGTGCCGGCTTCGACGGCTGCGCGGCAGTCGGTGGCGTCGTGCCCCTTGTCTTCATCGAGCAGTTGGTCCGCAACGCCGGTGCCGGAAAAGCGCGGATCGTCGCACTCGTCGTCCTTGGCCCATTCGCTGGTGTCATCGCCATAGTCGATGTCGTCGTCGCCAGTGGTGGCAACAGTCGCCGGGGTGTCGAGCGAGGCGCTGCCGGCGTCCTTGAGCGTCACCGAACCGGCTTCGAAGGCCAGTTTGCAATCGGATGCATCCTTGCCCGTGTCGGACAGGAGCGGTTCGTCGGCCATGCCGATGCCCGTGAAGCGCGGGTCGTCGCACTCGCCATCATCGGCATATTCGCTGCTGTCATCCCCAAAATCGGGCACGGCGGCGTCATCTTCGGTGGTCGCGGGTGTCGCATCGCTGCCGGCGGCGGGGGCTAGCTTGACCGTGCCCGCCTCGTAAGCGGCGCGGCAGTCGGTCGCGTCCTTGCGGATATCTTCATCAAGCAATTCTTCGGCCGAACCGGTGCCGGCAAAGCGCGGGTCGTCGCATTCGCCGTCGTTGGCCCATTCGCTGGTGTCATCCCCGAAGTCGATGGCGTCGATCGGGGTAGCAATCTCGATATCGGTGGGAGAGCCACTCGTTACGGGCGGGTTCTTGCCACTGGCGCCAATCTTGTCGGCATAGGCAGGTGCTATCACGCCACCCAGCAGTGTCAGGGACAGCACAGTCCCTGCCATCAGCGTTTTCAATGCAATCATCGATTGTCCTTTCGCGATCCAAGGCGTTTAATTTGGCTCGTCTCAACCTGCAGGCAGATTATAGCGGCTTTGCGACGCGTAACAGGCCCCTGGCGCACAATCATTGGGCCATGCCGCGACGCTCGCGTCTTTCCGCCCGCGTAAACAGCAGCGAGCCGGCCAGGACCAAGAGCGTGCCGACGGCATGAAACACCGTAAACGGCTCCGACAATACAATGACTGCAATGACAATGGTTACGACCGGCCCGAACGCCGCCGTGGACGATGTGGCGCGCGCCCCGATCCGCGCCATGCCCATGTTCATCAGAAACGACGGCAGCACCGTCCCCAGGATGCCGAGCGCCAGCCCATAGGCCCAGATTTGCGGGGTCAGGGTCAGATAGCTGGCAGGACCGGCGATGATCAGATTTTGCCCGATAGCGCAGACCGCGGCAGTTGACATGCCGATGCAGGTAAACAGCCCCGCGCCGAGCACCAGCATCTGCCGCTTGGCGAGATGCTGGTAGAGCGCGAAAGTTATGGCCGAGCCCAGGACCAGAAGCGTGCCCAGCACCAAGCCATCCGGGTTCACGGCAAGATTCCAGCCAAAGATCACCAGCAGCCCGGCATAGGATACCAGCATGGCCGGCACGACGCCCCAAACCATACGGTCGCCAAAGATCCACACCCCAAACAGCAGCACGAAGAACGGATAGGTGAACAGCACCAGCCGCTCATATTGCGCGCTGACGTAGTTGAGGCCGAGGAAATCGAGATAGCTCGACAGGTAATAGCCCAATATGCCCACGGCCATGCTGGTCAGCACGATCCTCGGCGTCAGCAGGCGGCGCAGCTTGTCCCCGCGCCGCAGGATGGTCACGAGGATGACGAGGTAAACCGGCAGTGCGACCAGCATGCGCAGGCTCAGCAGCATTTCGGTCGTCACGCCGTGCGCATAGGCAAGCTTGATGAAAATGCCTTTGGTGGAAAACAGGATCGCCCCGGCTACGGCAAAACCGTAACCGACCGGATCGCTGGAATTGTGCTGGGGTGCGGGCATGTATTGTTGGTGCACGTCGATGGATTGCCCGGCAAGTCCAGTCCGGCCAGAACCGTCCTCCCGTCGTTCCAAACCGCCTACAAACTGCGCCCGGTGGCCTTGAGCAACAGTCCTCGAATACCCTTGGGCATATTGAGAACGGTCTGCTTGAACAGGGGGCGGAGGCGCTTGTCCCAGAGATTGAGGACCAGGGCACCGCGCGGGGTGACTGGCAGGGCGAAATCCTTGACGCTGACCACCTCAGTGGCCCAGGTCAGCTTGTAGGGCATGACGGGGACCATGAGGTCGGCGCCAGCGAGACCGCGTTCCGCGCAGGCCTGGATGACTTCGCCCAAATGCAGTTTGCCGGGGCTTTCCTCGCTGCGTTCGAAGTCGCGGCTGGCGACAAAGGCATAATAGCGCTGTTTGTAAACAAAGCCCCATTGCTCGGCGATGGGGTCGTCGTTGTGGCGCAACGACATGGCCATCAACTCGACATCCGGGCGTGCGGGCAGGCCCTTGCAGAAATCGGCGAAGGCGCTGTCGCGAAAGGCTCGCGAGCTCAGGCCCTGATCCTTGAGCCGCCCGGCCCGGCCTTCCATGGTCCGGTCGATGACGGCAAGCGTTTCGGCGGCATTGGCCGCAACAACATGCGCGAGGGGACCGTCACGCTCGAGCCGATTGCGGGAATTGCGCAGATTCTTGCGCGTCTTGGGTTTGATGGTGGCAAAATAGCCTGCGTAGTCGTCGAACCTGTCGAGCGCCACATAGGGCGCGCCCTGTTCGGTGCCAGTCACCAGACGATGCTCGGGCATGCCGCGCGCCAGCACGCTGTCGTCGCGCACCTTGAGAAAGCTGACGCCATCGTAAGAACCGGTTGCGATGGCAGCGCGCAGCAAGCGGCCGACGCCGTCACGCGGATCGAGATGGGGAGCCATCAACACATCGCAATATTGCGCGAAAGCGTGCCCGAGGGGCGCCAGAATGGTGCGCACCCGGGTCTTG
>Ga0247806_10000799_pt1 | contig 17162 bp, 14 predicted proteins | sample UWRJL059202B1_FD_179935 | JGI IMG/M metagenome (GOLD analysis project Ga0247806, IMG submission 179935) | Plant litter microbial communities from Arlington Agricultural Research Station in Wisconsin, United States - UWRJ-L059-202B-1 | ecosystem: Environmental > Terrestrial > Plant litter >... | reverse complement strand
AGTTAATTAATGTAATCAATAGTTTTCAGGAATTAGATTATGAAACTGAAGAAGCTATAAAGAAATATTTCATTTTAGAGAAGTTTAAAAAAGATGAATTCATTATCGAAGAAGGTAAAATATGTAAAAAAGTATATTTTATTAAATCTGGTGCAATCCGTAGATTTTCTTTGGAAGATGGGATAGAAGTTACAAAGTGGATTTATACAGACAATCAGTTTGTAACATCTTTAAGTAGTTTTTTTGAGCAAAAGCCTTCATTCGAAAGTTTGCAAACTTGTGAAGAAACTATTGTTTATTCTTTACTATATTCAGATGAATTGATTCTATTAGAATATCCTTTGTTTTCAAAGTTTCATGTCAAACAACTCAGACTTTACCTTTCTAAAATAAATGAGTTTCATCATTTATTCAGAGTAATGAATGCTCAGGAAAAATATATTTATCTGTTAGAATCATTTCCACAAATTATCTTAAAAGCTAAATTAAAACATATAGCCTCACTTATTGGAGTTAGTCAGGAAACTATAAGTAGAATTAGAGCTTCAATTAATTGACTTTAGGTCAATAAAATTTATTTGCTTTTTTCCAACATTTGCTATTATTAAAAAAATGAAAATTGGAAAAATATATAATTCGGAAAAAAGCAATAATAGGTAAGAATGTTCATATTGGTAACTTTTGCACAATTGATGATGATGTAATAATAGGAGATAATACCTGGATCGGGAATAACGTGTCTATTCTTAATGGAGCAAGAATCGGAGACAATTGTCAAATACATTCTGGTGCTGTACTAGCAGGTATTCCACAAGATTTGAAATATAACGGTGAGTATACTTTATTAGAAATAGGGAATAACACTATAATACGGGAATTTGTAACTATTAATAAAGGAACTTCATCAAAACAGAAAACAATTATTGGAGAGAATAATTTAATAATGTCTAATGCACATATTGGACATGATTGTTTTATTGGTAATAATTGTATTATCGGATTTAGTGTTGGAATGGCTGGCGAAGTTATTGTTGACGATTGGGTAAACATTAGCGGTTTAACCGCCATTCATCAATTTTCTATTATTGGAGAACATTCCATGATAAGTGGGTTAAGTCGGGTTGTAAAAGATATTCCTCCTTATATAACTGCCGGACGTGAACCTTTAAGTTATGTGGGTATAAATCTTGTTGGTTTGAAAAGGAGAGGCTTTACCGTTGAAAAGATAAATGAGTTGAAAGATATTTATAGAGTTCTTTTTCAGGAGAAAAGAAATACAACTTTTGCATTAGAATGTATTGAGAATTCTTTTGAGAAAACTGTAGAGCGTGAAAAAATTATTGATTTCGTAAAATCTTCAAAAAGAGGAATTATAAAAGGTTTTAATTGTTAATGTTTCTATTCAAATCCTTTTTCAAAAACGGAATCTGCTGTTTTAACTTTTTTTAATGGCAATATAGATTTACATGGATCATTTTCGATTATCGGCTTCCAATCTTCTTCAAGTTTATTAGCGGTTGTGGTATTTGCTGCAAATATTTTTTCTTTTGTGTATTCTGAAGCTTCAGAGTTATCTAATTGATATGACCATGAAATCCGACTCTTCGGATTATAACCTGGACCGTAACAATTGTATTCGGCATAAAAACTTGTTTTCCAATTGGTATATGCTTTATGTTCTGGATCTTTGGACCATACTGACCAACCTTCAGGTATAACATGTGATTCTTCATAACAGTGAATAAAAACTACATTTGCGCCAGATCCCCATGGTCTTCCTAAAGATACTTTTGTAGCGGCGTCTTTCGAATATGGCATTATAACACAATTTTTAAAAACAAAACCATATTTGTTTTTTCCGACATCCTGATTACTTGCTGTGATGTACGAATCTGTTTTACTTTGAATAAAACAATTTTCAAATAGTGCAATGGCAGAGCCAAAAATAAAATCTGTAGTGCCGTCAATGATACAATCTTTAATATAGGTTCTCTTATTTGCTTTAAGATAAAAAGTATCCTGAAAACCACTTATTTTGCAATTATGAAAAATACATCTGTCACCATTTACCATTAATGCAACCGCCTGACCTCCTTTTTTATATTGTGGCAAATTACTATCTATAGTATTTTGGAAGGTGATATTCTCAGCGTAGAAATCATCTGCCTCAATCAGTGTACTGAATGTTTTGCTTGTACCACCAGCAATTTTGGCGTAATCATCATAAGTTAGAATTGTATTTTTATAAGATTCTCCAATTAAGAGCACATTTTTCTTAGTGGAAACTAATTTTAATTTTTCTTTATAAATTCCTGCCTTTACAAAAATAATAGTCCGTTTTGAACTGTTATCAGGAAGAGCATCAAATGCATCTTGAACTTTAGTAAAATTTCCGCTTCCATCCTTAGCGACAATGATGTCATAAGTAGTTTTGCCTTTTTGAGCAAACAATGTACTACCAAGTGTAAATACTACTAAAAGAATAGGGAATATCTTTTTCATCTAAATTGGATTAAAAAAAATGCAATTACCAAGGTGTTACTTCCAATTAAGAAAAAGCACCTAGGTAATTATAAAAATCAAAAGTTATTTATGCCTAAACCGGAGTTTTTACTTTATGTCCAAAAATGCCAAAAGAAAGAATGATGATGAAACAAAATAACGGGATAATATATCCTGATTGAATATCATCATGTTTCATATCAATTAAGGTTCCCATTCCGTATGGTAAAATTGCCCCACCAACAATTGACATTACGAGCCATGATGAACCGGTTTCAGTATTCGATTTTAAACCAACTATTCCTAGTGAAAATATGGTTGGAAACATAATTGACATAAAGAATCCAATCCCGCCAAGTGCGTATATAATATAGATTCCTGATCCGTAAATCGCAACTAAGCAAAGGAATACATTAATAACACAATATATAGAAAGCAAAATATAATCTTTGATGAATTTTAAAAAAAAAGTTCCACTAAATCGACCAACCATAAACAAGAACCCATAGATACCAAGATAATAAGCGGCTGTTTTTTCATCCAATCCAGCCTCTTTCTGGGCTATTCTAACAAAAAAACTTGTTACGCAAACTTGCGCCCCTACATAAAAAAATTGTGCCACTACTGCCCAGCTTAGGTGTGAGTATTTCAAGACAGAGAAAAATCCTGGTTTAACGTCATTTTCACTGGATTTGGATTTCATAGAAGGTAAGTGCATGAAGTAAAATAAAACAGCAACTAAGACTAATATGCTTCCTAAAATTATATAAGGTAATTTTACAGAAGACGCTTCCTGTAGTAAATAAGCTTCTCTTGTTGCATCCGACATTGCAGTCATTTGTTCTGGAGTATGATTAACTCCAGAGAGTATAAAAACACCTCCTAATATAGGACCTAACATTGCTGCTAATCCATTAAATGATGCTGCTAAATTTAATCTTGTAGAAGATGATTCTGGAGGGCCTAGTATAGCTGCATAGGGATTGGCACTTGTTTCTAAAATAGTCAATCCGCAGCCAATGATAAATAATGCAAAAAGAAAAAGTTCGTAAGTTCTGGTATTTGCTGCAGGTATAAACAGAAATGCCCCGGTAGCAAAAACTAATAAACCAGTAATGATACTATTTTTATAACCTATTTTTTTTATAATTATTCCCGCTGGGATTGCCATTATAAAATAAGCAAAAAAGATAGCTGTATCAATCAATGTAGATTGGCTATTATTTAGCTGACAAGCTTTTTTTAAATGCGGAATTAATATACCGTCTAGTCCGTGTGCCATTCCCCAAAGGAAAAATAAGCTGGTAATTAAAATAAAGGGTAACAGATATTTATTTCCTGTTCCTTTTTCTGTAGCGACTTCATGTTGGTCGCCGGTTTGGTCGGTTATTTGCATAGTTAGTTTTTTTTGTCACGAAGGCACAAAGTCACAAAGTTTTTTAATTTCTTGCGCCTTAGCGTCTTTGCGAGATTATTTTAATTTTTACTTAGTATCTTAGAAGCTCAGCAACTTAGCGTCTTTTGACTAATAATAAATGATCACATACCAGAACTACTTCACCACGTTGATTAATAATTTCTACGTGTTCTGTAACGGTTCCCATATCCGGTTTTTTGGCTTCGCCTTTTTCAGAAATTGTAATTTCAGAATGAATAGTATCACCAATATGTACTGGTTTTACAAATCGCATGCGATCGTAGCCTTTAGAAAAAGCTTCGGGATTTATTTCTGATGCGGTCAGACCGATTCCGATGCTAAAAACCATAGTTCCATGTGCAATTCGTTGTCCGAAAGGTTGTGTTTTGCACCATTCTTCGTCCATGTGATGCGGAAAAAAATCTCCGGTGTGACCCGCGTGAACCACAAAATCGGTTTCGGTAATCGTCCTTCCAAAAGTGACACGTTTGTCGCCAATTTGATAATCTTCAAAAAATGTTGATTTGAAATACATAACTTTTTGTTTTCACCATATAAGTGATATAAGTTCATTTAATACTTTGCGTCAAGCTTAAAAGACTTATATAATTAGATGGCTTATTAATTTTTTTGATTGTAGCTTATATGATTTTAAATTTTTATTTACGCAAACAGAGTTAAATAAACTTATATAGTAAAATATAATTCGTTCAGAGACACTCCGCCACTTTCGTTACTAATGTAACAAGCTTCAACAACTTTCATGGTATCTAAAACATCTTGAACGCTGGCTAATAATTTGATATCAGAACCTTCTTTGAAGCGCATTAAATTTGACATTGTTCCTATGAAAGCTTCCGGAAACCACGAACCTTCCAGTTCGATTTTTTTCCATTCATATTCGCCATTTTCATTTGCTATTGAATATTCAAATTCGTCAGGCAAACCATCAGGATAATTCATCAATAAACCCATTTTTGCTTTAATGGCGCCTTTTGTCCCTTCCCATTTAATGTAACTTTCTTCATGTTTTGCCCCAAAATGATGATCGTGATTCGTATTGATCACGACATGTTTATCTTCTCCATAGTCTAAAATAATAGTAGATCGGCTTGATGATAATTTTTTCAAAGGATGTTTGGCCGTTTTTGCCATCACACTTTTAGGATTTCCTAAAAAAGAACGAATGCAATCGATATAGTGAACACTGTGAAAAAGAATTTCCAATCTGGGATGTTCCTTAATAAGCGGAAACAATTCCCAAGGCGTATTTACGGTAACTTTAAATTCTAAATCATATAAATCTCCAATAATTCCTTCTTTGATTAAATGTCTTGCAGCGCTTACAAAAGAAGCAAAACGCAATTGAAAATTGATTCCGGCAACTAGTTTTTTTCTTTCACAAACCGCAACAATTTCCCGGGCTTGCGCCAAATCATTCCCCATTGGCTTCTGAATAAGCACCGCCGCACCATCAGGAAGTTGTTCTAAAATTTCGATGTATTGATCAGGAAGAACGGTAATGTCATAAACAGCATTTGAGGGCGCGTTTTTAACAGCTTCGGCAACATTTTCAAAAACATTTGCAATTTTAAATTTTTTTGCCAAATCGTGCGCTTTAGAAATCGTTCTGTTTGTAATGCCAAAAACTGTAAAACCCGCCATTTCATAAGCAGGCAAATGGGCATCTTTTACAATTCCGCTTGCGCCAATAATGATAATGGGTTGATTTGTTTCTGGTAATTTTGGTTTATATGGAATATTCATGTCTAATATTTTTGAGTTAATCTTTGACAAAGATGTCATGCGTTATATTTTGAATTGCATTTTGAGTTTCCGCTAATAATTTTTCAGACGAAATATCACTTTCAATTGCCTGCAAAACCATTTGATCTATTAATTCTGCCACTTTTGGCCAAACCGGAGTTTGCGGTAAAGTCAAGGCATTTTCGTGAAGCATTTCGAGTTTATGGTAAAACGGAATAATTTTGTTGATTTCGTCATCATTCCAAGTTGATTTTCTACAGCCAATTCCACCTTCATTTGTCAATAATTTGTCGCTTTTTGGAGACGTCGCAAACCTTAAAAAATCGTAAGCAAGTTCTTTATGTTTACTTCCAATGCCAATGGTATACAACCAATACACATTCAATGAAGCGGTTTTGTGATTGGGATTGGAGGGAAGTTCCGCAATATCAACTTTACCTTTCACTTTTGATTCATTAATTACTTCACACATCGAGGCAAAACCAAACCAGTTAATTGCCATTGCAGCTTGTCCTTCGGCGAAAGCCAAACCCGCTTCTACAGAACCAAAACTTTTTGATTTTGGATGGACAGCCTTTTTATTGTTTACAATATTTCTATAAAAATCCAAAGCTTCAACAGCTGCAGAATTATTAATATTGATTTTATTTTGATTATCTAATAACGATCCGCCTCTTGTCCATAATTGCAGGCAAAAATCAAACACCATATTGTGTCCATCAGGATAATTGGCAAAAACACAGCCATAAAAATTTTCTTCGGGACGATTAAAAAATTCCGCTATCTGAACAAATTCTTCCCATGTTTTTGGAGGGTTTAAATCATAGCCAATTTGGTTTTTAAAGTTTTGTTTTTCGACAGAATCTTCAAACAAATCCTTTCTAAAAATCAAACATTCTGGTCCGTCGTGAAAAGGAAGTCCGTAAGTTCCTTTATTGATTTGCTGTAAATTCAACAGCGATTTATGCCATCCGTGTGGATAATCTTTTGGTGGATTTTGGTTGATAAAGGATGTTAAATCAAGAACTGCTTTTTCATTTGCAGCATCAAAAATCCAGTCTGTGTTGATGTGGGCAATATCCCAGGTTCCATTTTTTAAACCTTTATTGGTAATCGTTTCCTCGTAAAGATCGTGCAACTCAAGCGGAACCATTTCGGCTTCAGCCTGAATATTATTTTTAAGGCAAAACAAGTGCCACAACTTTTGAAGCGTACTTTCAAAAGGATCAAATTTTCTAACTGCAATTCTTATTTTCTTCATTATACAGCTATAAATTCTTTAATAATCTTTTCATTATCCTGACCTAATTTGGGAGAACCTTTTCCTGAAGTCAAATATTCACCGTCAATTTTTATCGGACATCTTGTGGTCTGGTACGAATAACCATCCAGCATTTCAACCTTTTGTATAAAATCTAAAACTTTAAAACCTTCTTCGGCAAAAAGTTGTTGATAGTTTAAAACGCCCGCACACCAAATATCTGCGGGTTCTAAAATATTCAGCCAAAAATCTGTATTCTGAGTTTGTAAATGTTCTGCAAGGATGTTTTTGATTTCATCTCTTAAATGAAATTTATTTTCAGGAAATTCTAATAACGCATCACATTTTAAAAGTGAAGCCAAAACCGGAATTGAACCCATTGCTAAAGCTAAATAACCATTACTTGTTTTATAAATTCCGTAAGGTGCACCCAAATAAGCATGCGCATTATTGGTTTTGGTTCGAACAGGTAATTCACCGCCATCATTAAAAAAAGTGGTAATGGTTTCAAATTGAAAATCAAAAGCAGATTCTAACATACTTACCTGAACAGAAGCGCCAATATTTTGAGTCGCTTTTCGATATAAAGCGGCTAAAATTCCTTGTGCCAAATGCGCTCCGGCCAACATATCAACAATAGATAATCCCATTGGTACAGGACCATCTTCCTGATTTCCGCTCAACCACGTTAAAGCGGTTAAAGATTGCAATAATAAATCTTGTCCCGGTAAATCTTTTAAATCCGGATGAGTGCCAAAACCAGAGATCGATCCATAAATTACATTTGGATTTATTTTTTTAACTTCTTCATAACTCAATCCAACTCGTTCCATTACACCTGGTCTGAAATTATGCATGACAACATCGGCTTTAGCCAATAATTTTTTTAATTTTTCGAGTTCTTCGGGTTGTTTAAAATCAATGGCAAAAGATTCTTTATTTCTGTTAATGGTATGAAAAACAGAAGATTCTCCGTTCATAATCAAATCAGAAGTATATAAAGTTCTGCAAATATCTCCTGTTCCCGGTTTTTCAATTTTTATAACGCGCGCGCCCAGATCAGCCAAACGTAAACTTGCTGACGGACCCGAAAGAAACTGGCTAAAATCTACTATTAAATAATCTTCTAAAGGTTTCATTTCTTCTATTCGCTTAAAAATTGTTCATGTATTTTTATATTATCTTCCCCAACAGAAGGAGCTGCTTTTTTACTGGTTAAAATTTTTCCGTCAAGCTGAATTGGACTTCTTGTAGTCACTAATTTTTCTCCGGCAGAATTTTGAACGGTTTGTTTCAATTGTAATTCATTTGCAAAAGGCTGACTGTCTAATTCTTCATAATTGAGAACTTTTCCACACCAGATTCCTTCTTTCTGAAGTAAATTCAACCAATAATCAGCCGTTTGCGTTATTATTTTATTGGCTAATAAATTTCTGATTTCATCTCTAAAAGTAAACCAGTCTTGTTTATTAGCATATTTGGTTAAATCAACGCCTAAAGTTTTTCCAATGAAAAGTAAATCGCCCATTGCCAGCGAAATATAACCGTCCGGAGTTTGGTAAACGCCATAAGGTGCGCTTAGGAATGCGTGTGCACTTCCTTTTACATCGCCTCTTTCCGGTAATTGTCCACCATCATTTAAAAAAGATGTAATGGCTTCAAATTGTACATCCAAAACAGATTCTAACAAACTCACTTCTACCAAAACGCCTTTTCCAGTTTTGGCTCTTTTCAATAAAGCCGCTAAAATTCCCTGAACAAAATGGTTTCCGCACATTAAATCGGCTACAGCCAAACCAAACGGAACTGGTCCCTGACTTTTTCGGCCGCTTAACCAGCTCAATCCGGAAAGTGATTGTAACAATAAATCCTGTCCGGGTTTTTTTGCCCAAGGGCCAATATTCCCGTAACCTGTAATGGTTCCGTAAATTATTTTCGGATTAATACTTAAGGTTTCAGTGAAATCTAGTCCTATTTTTTCCATCACACCAAGTCTGAAATTATGAGTCATAATATCAGCCTTGGCGATTAATTTTTTAATCAGAATTAAATCTTCCGGATTCTTAAGATCGGCAGCAAAAGATTCTTTATTTCTGTTAATCGTATGAAATAATAAACTGCTTTCGTCAACAAAAAGATCTTTAATGCTCAATTGTCTACAAGCTTCGCCTTTTATGGGACGTTCAATTTTAATAACGCGCGCACCTAAATCGGCCAATTTTAATCCGGCAGAAGGCCCCGCTAAAAACTGGCAAAACTCCAAAACAATTAATCCTTCTAATGGTCTCATGCCGTTATTAAATTTAGAGATTTTGCATAAAGCGAATTCATTACTTCTAAAACCAAATCTTCATCGCCGCCTTTCATCAAATAATCACGAACCACATCGCCCGCATGGTCCTGAAAATACATATGTCCCGAATATCTTGGGCGAAGAAAAGCTCTTTCTAAAGTTGGTAAAGTATTTTTGAAATAATCATGAGTTAATGCATTGATTCGGTCACTTTTCCATGCCTGAAGATGTCCGGGCTGCCCGCCATTATCAGCAAAAATATTTTGTTGTGTATGAGATGATCCCGTAAATTCAGCATATTGAATTGCTTCGGAAATATGTTTACTAAAGGATGAAACAGCCAATCCCGTTCCGCCCAAAGAACTAATCATTGGATTATTATTCAAACGAACTAGATCGTAAAAATGAAGCAATTTTCTACTATATCCCGTTCTCGAATAATTAGAATATCCATACGCAAAAGGGCAGTAGGCAATTTCATCAGAATTTACCATCGCTTCATAAACCTGAATCGGGTTTCGGGTGAAGTTGGCCGGATCAATTAATTGCGCTAATTCTCTAAACATCTGCAAAGCTTTTTTTCCTGTTTCCGGAGAAATAACTTTTTCAGTCGATTGAAATGGAGCTTCGCCCAAACTACAGCAAAACATATAAAAACTCATTAAAACATCAACCGGAATTCCTGCAAAAGCAACTAATCCTTTTTTGGCAAGAGCCAATAAATCATCATAAGTCTGCGGCACTTTTAAGCCTTCTTTTTCTAAAATATCCAAACGGGCCGCCGCAACAGGAGTGGCTGCATCAATTGGTAATGCCCATAATTTGTCATTAAAAACGTAACTTCCGTAAGAGCGCCCAACGGTGTTTAGTTCCTGATCTTTTATATATTCTGATGATAAATAATCTGATAAAGGCAAGATGCTTTTTGAGTGTGCGCCAAAACCTGTCCATGGATGATCGATTACAAGTAAATCAAAACGTTTGGCTAAATCTTCAATAGAAGCATCAGCAAATTCTTGCAGACTTCGTTTCTCCCAGGTAATTTCAACTCCGGGATTTAATTCTGTAAATCGCTGAGCTGTTGCAACCATTGGCAATAAACCTCTTGTATGATTCCAGGTTATCCCTTTTAATATCGTCATTTTTAGTAAATTTATATTGATGATTTTATTCGAAAATTAATAAATGTAAAAAATACAATTACAAAAATAGAAATAAGATTGAATTGAACAACAGTTGAAGGCTTTATTAACACTCATTTTTTGAAGTATGTTGACCTTATGGGTATTTTTTTTACAAACGGCGTAAAAAATGTTATAATTTATTAAAGTTTAATCATTTTGAGACATTCATATGAAAATATATCTCAAATATTAATATTAAAATATACTTTTGTAATTGTGGTTTTTACATTTATTAAATTCAGATAGAATTTTTGAATGCTAGTGCGACATCAAATACATAAATGACTAAATAATAATAGCATGTTTTCATTAAAAAATAAAAAAGCAGTTGTAACCGGAGGAGGCAGCGGAATCGGAAGAGCCATTGCAACTTTGTTCGCTAAGCAAGGCGCAGAAGTTCACATTATAGATTTAACAATCGAAAGTGCGAAAGATGCTTTAGATGAAATTTTAAATTCTGGAGGAAAAGCTTTTTCTTATGCCTGTAATGTGGCAAATCAGGAAGAAGTAATTGCTACATTCAAAAAAATTGGCAACATTAATATTCTAATCAACAATGCCGGAATCGCACATGTTGGAAAAGTAGACACAACGCCAGCAGTTGATTTTGATCGTGTTATGGATGTAAATGTAAAAGGCGTTTACAATAGTTTATTTGCAGCGATTCCACAATTCAGACTTTCAAATGGTGGTGTGATTATCAACATGGCGTCTATTGCGGCGTGGGTTGGTATTCCCGATCGTTTTGCTTATTCTACAGCAAAAGGAGCTGTTATGGCCATGACATTATCTGTTGCAAAAGATTATATAGGAGAAAATATTCGTTGTAATTCTATTTCGCCTGCAAGAGTTCATACACCATTTGTCGATGGTTTTATTTCGAAAAACTACGCAGGTAAAGAAGCAGAAATGTTCGAAAAATTGTCACAATCACAACCAATAGGAAGAATGGGAAAACCAGACGAAATTGCAGCTTTAGCTTTATACTTATGCAGCGACGAAGCCGGTTTTATCACAGGCTGTGATTACCCAATCGACGGAGGATTTATCAAATTAAATAATTAACAAAGTTGCTAAGAGGCTAAGGTTTTAAGTTGCTAAGATTTTTAGCCTTAGAACCTTATCAACTAAGAACTTAAAAAATAAATAATTAACAAAGTCGCCAAGAACTAAGCAATAAATTCTAAGCAAAAAAACTTAGAACCTTAGCGACTTAGTGCCTTAGTGGCTAAAAAAATAAAAAATATGAAATTAATACGTTTTGGAGAAATCGGAAAAGAAAAACCAGGAGTTTTAATTGGTGAAAAAAGATATGATGTTTCGTCAATTGTAACAGATTTTAACGAAAGTTTTTTTGAAGAAAACGGTTTAGAAAAATTGCAGAAAGCATTAGAAAGCAATCCGACTTTACCAGAAGTTGATGCAGATGTACGTTTAGGTTCTCCAGTGGCCAGACCTTCAAAAATAATATGCATCGGTTTAAATTATGTGGATCACTGTAAAGAAACTGGTGCGCCAATTCCAACAGAACCAATCATCTTTTTTAAATCAACGACTTCATTATGCGGTCCTGATGATGATGTAATTATTCCAAAAAACAGTCTAAAAACAGATTGGGAAGTGGAACTTGCATTTGTAGTGGGAAAGAAAGCCAGTTATGTGGAAGAAGCAGATGCTTTGGATTATGTTGCAGGCTATGCTTTATTGAATGATTACAGCGAAAGAGAATTTCAAATCGAGCGTGGCGGACAATGGGCAAAAGGAAAAGGATGCGACACATTTGCACCACTTGGACCCTTTTTGGCGACAAAAGATGAAGTAAAAGATGTTGACAATTTATCGATGTGGCTAAGTGTAAATGGTAAAAAATACCAGGACAGTAACACGCTGAATTTAGTTTTTAAAATTCCGTATTTATTGCATTATTTAAGTCAGTTTATGACCTTGCTTCCGGGTGATATCATCAGTACGGGAACACCGCCGGGAGTTGGTTTGGGAATAAAACCAGATCCAATTTACCTTAAAGCAGGTGATGTTGTAGAGCTTGGAATTGAAGGTTTGGGAACAAGCAAACAAACTGCAGTGGCATACTCTAAATAATTAAAGAAAAAAATCTAACATGAAATTTATAGTTTGTGAAAAACCACAAGAATTTATTCTGAAAGAAAAACCAATTCCAGAACCAAAAGAAGGAGAAGTTTTACTGAAAATAAAAAGAATAGGAATTTGTGGTACCGATATTCACGCTTTTGGCGGAACGCAGCCTTATTTTGAATATCCAAGAATTTTGGGTCATGAACTTGCTGCAGAATATATAAAAGGAAATGCAAAAGGTTTTGAACCCGGCGATAAAGTAACTTTTATTCCGTATTTCAATTGTGGAAAATGTGTTGCCTGCAGAAACGGATTGACAAATTGCTGTGTAAATATCAAAGTTTTCGGAGTTCATATTGATGGCGGAATGGCAGAATATGTAACAATTCCCGAGCAATATTTGCTTCATGGTCAGGGTTTAGATTACGATCAGTTGGCATTGGTTGAACCTCTGGCAATTGCCGCACACGGAGTTAGAAGAGCAGCAGTAAAACCTACTGATACTGTTTTAGTAATGGGTGCGGGGCCAATTGGTATTGGATTGATTCAGTTTGCTAAAATCGCGGGAGCCAAAGTAATAGTGATGGATATCAACGAATACCGATTGAATTTCTGTAAAGAAGAACTTCACGCAGATGAAACGATAAATCCGTTGCATGATGATGTTGCTCAAAAACTGGCAGAAATTACAAACGGTGATATGGCCAATGTTGTTATTGATGCAACTGGAAATCAGAAAGTAATGAACAGTGCTTTTAATTATATTTCGCACGGCGGAAGATTTGTCTTGGTCGGACTTCAAAAAGGAGAATTGAGTTTCAGTCATCCTGATTTTCATAAAAGAGAATCGACTTTAATGAGCAGCAGAAATGCCACTATCGAAGATTTCGAATATGTAATGGAATGTCTTAAAAATGGAAAGATTGATCCAAAGAAATACATTACGCACAGAACCAATTTCTCAGAAATGATTACTGATTTTGGGCAATTGATTGATCCGAAAAATAATGTAATCAAAGCGTTGATTGAGATAGAATAAAATTATTAGTAAAATGTAAAATGTGAAATGTAAAATTTGAATTGTGACATGTTAAAAAAATTACTGTAATTTTTTTAAGTAAAAATTTAAGTTTATAGAATGTTCATCTCACATCTCACATTTCACAACTCACATTTTACAAATTACTTCTAACACGACAAAAAAATGGATTTAAATTTAAAAAATAAAATAATTGTTGTTTCTGGTTCTGCCGGAAAGCAGGGAAGTATTGGAGAAACGATCCTTAACCGAATTGCAGATGAAGGTGGAATTCCGGTAATAGTGGACAGAAACAGCAGAGGATTTGATTATGCAGAAGCAATCCAGAAAAAAGGAATTGATGCATTATTTGTGCAAACAGATCTTACCAATCCTGAAGAGGTAGAAAATGCCGTAAAGAAAATCGTTGAAAAATACGGAAGAATTGATGCCGTAATAAACAACGTTGGTGTAAACGACGGCGCAGGTTTAGATGCAACTTACGAACAATTCATGGATTCATTAAAACTGAATGTAGTGAGTTATTTTTTATTGGTAAAATATGCGCTTCCATACCTAAAAGAATCAAAAGGAAATATTCTGAATATTGGTTCAAAAGTAGCTTTGACCGGGCAAGGCGGAACTTCTGGTTACGCTGCTGCGAAAGGCGGAGTTTTAGGATTAACCAGAGAATGGGCAGTAGATTTAATTCAATTCGGAATTCGTTCGAACGCCATTATTATTGCCGAAAGTTATACTCCGGCCTACGAAGACTGGATTGAGACATTACCCGACGGCGAAAGTGTTTTGAAAAAAATCAATAAAAGCATTCCGTTTGAATGCAGAATGACCAAAACAGAAGAAATTGCAGATACTGCACTTTTCATAATTTCAGATCGTTCGTCGCACACAACAGGACAGTTTGTTTTTGTTGATGGCGGATACGTGCATTTAGATCGCGCATTAATCAATGATGTAAATTAAAAAAACATGAATAACCGAATTGATGCACATCAGCATTTTTGGAAATTCGATCCTATAAGAGACAGCTGGATTGATGAAACCATGCAGAAAATTCAAAGAGATTTTTTGCCCGAAGATCTTTTGCCGTTGCTTCACGAAAATCGGTTTGCAGGTTGCGTTGCCGTTCAGGCAAGTCAGTTTGAAGATGAAACTAATTTTTTGATAAACCTCGCAGCAAAAAATGATTTCATAAAAGGAGTTGTGGGTTGGGTAGATTTGCGCGGTGTAATAATCGAAGAACGATTACATCATTTTTCTTCGAATAAAATAATTAAAGGTTTTCGACATGTCGTTCAGGGTGAACCCGATGATTTTATGTTGAGGAAAGATTTTCAAAATGGAATTTCAGCCTTAAAAGAATTCAATTTTACGTACGATATTCTTATTTTCCATCGGCAATTACCGGCTGCGATAGAATTGGTAAATCAGTTTCCGGATCAGCCTTTTGTGATAGATCATATTGCAAAACCTGATATTAAATCAGGCGATATTTTGTTATGGAAAAAAGAAATTCAGGAAATTGCAAAAGCAGAAAATGTCTCTTGCAAAATTTCAGGAATGGTGACAGAAGCCGATTGGAAAAACTGGAAAACCGATGATTTAAAACCTTATTTAGATGTTATTTTTGAAAATTTTTCTACAGATAAATTAATGTTCGGATCAGATTGGCCAGTTCTCAACGTGGCTTCAGATTATACAGAAGTGGTAAAAACTTTAGAAAATTATATCGCTCATTTATCGGTTGAAAATCAGAATAAAATCTGGTATGAAAATGCCAAATCATTTTATAAACTTTAGTTCAAAAGCTATAAAATATTTTAAAAAGTGCTTTCAAATTGATGGAGTTTGAAAGTACTTTTTTGTTTTTCGCACTTAATTTTTTAGAATTTCTTTAGATAAAGTCTATTTTAAATTTACTTTAAAAAAAAACTTTTCTTTGTGATTTTTACCTCTTTTCGAATTGTAAAATTTTAGAGTTTCTGCTTAATTTTCATGTAATTACGAGCTTTTTTCAGATTTATTTTTTCGAATTCTTTTATCCTTTTTTCAGTAGGATTTAGCTGTTAATATTTAGTTTTCAATTAAATACGTTCTTTTTCATAAAGGATAGTACAGGATAGTTATGTTTTTTACATTCTCTTATTTTACACAACAAGATTACAACCAAAAATAATATAGATGTCGAATACAAATATCATACATATGAATTTTAAGCACGTGAGCTACCTTTGGGATGAGGCCAAAGCGGCGGCCTTGGGAGGGGATGAAGTAGCGCTTTTCATTTATCGTTCTAATTTACTTGGAGCCGATTTACGATTGACCAATTACGGAGGGGGAAATACGTCGGTAAAAATTACCGATAAAGATCCTTTAACGGGAGCAGACTCAGAAGTAATGTGGATCAAGGGTTCAGGAGGAGATATCGGAACACTTACAAAATCAGGTTGTGCGGCACTTTATTTAGAAAGACTTCGTAATCTGGAGAACGTTTACAGAGGCATCGAATTTGAAGATGAAATGGTGGAATTGTTCAACCATTGTATTTTTGATTTGGCTTCAAAAGCACCATCAATTGACACACCTTTACACGGATTTTTACCCTTCAAACATATCGACCACCTGCACCCTGATGCGGCTATTGCAATTGCAGCAGCCAAAGACGGAGCAAAAATCACCGAAGAATTATTTGACGGGGAAATTGGCTGGGTGGGCTGGCAGCGTCCGGGTTTTGATCTTGGATTACAATTGAGATCCTGCCTTGAAGAAGCGGAGAAAAAAGGAAAAAAATTGCGTGGAATCATGTTAGGTTCTCACGGACTTTTCACCTGGGGAGAGACATCCTACGAAAGTTACATTAACACATTGGAAGTAATCGAGAAATGTGCGACTTACCTTGAGAACAACTACGGAAAAAAACGTCCAGTTTTTGGAGGACAAAAAATACAGAGTTTACCGGAAAACGAACGTAAACTGAAAGCTGCGAAAGTAGCTCCGATTTTAAGAGGATTCTGTTCTTCAGAACGTCAAATGATTGGACATTATACTGATGATGCAAGAGTTTTGGAATTCATTAATTCAAATGATTTGGAAAAACTGGCTCCGCTTGGAACTTCTTGTCCGGATCACTTCTTGAGAACCAAAATCAGTCCACTTGTTTTGGAACTGGATCCAAACGAAGACTTGTCAGATGTAAATGCCATCAAAGCAAAATTACAACCTGCTTTTGAAGCGTACAGAGCGATGTACAAGGATTATTACAATGCCTGCAAGAAATCAAATTCACCGGCAATGCGCGACCCAAATCCGGTTGTGATTTTATACCCCGGAGTTGGAATGTTCACTTTTGCCAAAGATAAAACAATGGCAAGACTGGCATCAGAATATTATGTGAATGCGGTGAATGTTATGAAAGGAGCAGAAGCCGTTTCAGAATATACTTCACTTCCGCATCAGGAAGCTTTTGATATCGAATACTGGTTGTTGGAAGAAGCAAAATTACAGCGTATGCCAAAACCAAAAGCTTTATCCGGAAGGGTTGCCCTAATCACCGGGTCAGCCGGAGGAATTGGAAAAGCTATTGCCAAGAAATTTGCCCAGGAAGG
>Ga0247806_10000798_pt1 | contig 17188 bp, 14 predicted proteins | sample UWRJL059202B1_FD_179935 | JGI IMG/M metagenome (GOLD analysis project Ga0247806, IMG submission 179935) | Plant litter microbial communities from Arlington Agricultural Research Station in Wisconsin, United States - UWRJ-L059-202B-1 | ecosystem: Environmental > Terrestrial > Plant litter >... | reverse complement strand
TACAGTTGCCTCAGGCTTTTTCCTGTAAGATGCAAAAATAGAATAATTTAAGAACATGGCGAAGGTAAAATACTATTACGATCCCGAAAAGCTGGCCTTTCATAAGATAAAGACAAAAAAAGGCAAAAAAATAGGTGTGGTAGTGCTGTTTTTAGTAGCGGCTGGGCTTTTTGGTTTCCTGTGTTTTGTAGCATTGCTTAACACCCCGTTTTTCGAGACGCCTAAAGACAGGCTGCAGGCCAGGGAGATAGAGTACATGAAAATTCAGTACGAACTGCTTAACCGCAAGACGGCTTTAATAGAAGAAGCGCTATCCAGTGTAGAAGACCGCGACAATAATGTATACCGCACCTATTTTAACAGCACCCCAATACCAGAGGAGCAGCGAAAGGCAGGTTTTGGAGGGGTAAATCGCTATAAAGGCCTGGAAGGGTATGACAACTCACAACTGGTTATCGGGACAACAAAACGGCTCGATGTGCTGGCAAAAGAGTTGGTTATCCAGAGCAAATCACTCGATGAAATTGCCAAACTGGCTAAAGATAAAGAGAAGCTGCTGGCGGCTATCCCGGCTATACAACCCGTTAAGAACGAAGATTTAAAAATGATGGCATCGGGTTTTGGGTACAGGACAGACCCGTTTACCAAAGTGCGAAAGTTTCATGCCGGGATGGACTTCTCATCACGCACCGGTACACTGGTGTATGCCACCGGTGATGGCGTGGTAGAAAAGGCAGATAATACCGCATCGGGTTACGGCAACCACATTGTTATTCGTCACGGTTACGGCTATCAAACGCTTTACGGGCACTTAAGCAAGTATAAAGTAAGGGCAGGGCAAAAGGTAAAACGTGGCGACGTTATAGGCTATGTGGGCAGCACCGGCCGTAGCGAAGCACCCCATTTGCACTATGAAGTGCATAGAAATGGCGAGGTGGTAAACCCGCTAAATTTTTATTACGGAAACATTTCTGCTAAAGAATACATTTTAATTTCTAAATTAGCTAACCAGGAAAACCAATCTCTCGATTAATGCTTTTAGAACTCCCCGAAAAACGATACTACAGCATAGGCGAACTTGCCAAAGCTTTTAATGTAAACGCTTCCCTTATACGTTTTTGGGATAAGGAATTTGATGTGCTTAAGCCAAAAAAGAACGCCAAGGGCAACCGTATGTTTACGCCCGATGATGTAAAGAACCTGCAGCTTATTTACCATCTTGTTAAAGAACGCGGCTTTACGCTGGAGGGTGCAAAGGTGCATTTAAAGGAGGGGCAGAAAAAAACCCTTGATAAGTTTGAAATTATCCGTAAATTAGAAGCTATAAAAACCAACTTAGTAAATATTAAAAACGAACTCTAAAAAATTAGAAAATGAAAAAGTGGATTATCCCTGTCCTTATTATTGTAGCACTTGTTGTAATAGGCTTCTTTTGGTCTATGGGTATTAAAAATGGTGCTATTACGCAAAACCAGGCTGTAGCAAAAGCATGGGGCGATGTTAACACCTCATACCAAAGAAGGAATGACCTTATAGGTAACCTTGTAAAAACAGTAGAAGGCGCTGCAAATTTTGAGAAAGGTACATTAACGGCTGTTATAGAGGCACGATCTAAAGCTACATCGGTTCAGGTAGATCCTGCTAATGCTACTCCGGAACAGCTTGAGGCATTCAGCAAAGCACAGGGTGGCGTTACATCGGCTTTATCACGATTACTGGTAACCGTTGAAAATTATCCCGACCTGAAATCCAACCAGAACTTCCTGAAATTACAGGACGAACTTGCCTCTACAGAAAATTCTATCCAGACATCAAGAACGCGCTACAACGAGAGTGTAGAGAGCTACAATAACTACGTACTTAAATTCCCTAACTCTATGTTTTTAGGCAATTATAAGGAGAAACCATACTTTAACGCTGTAGAAGGTGCCGATAAACCGGTAGACGTAAACTTTAATATTAAGTAACCCATGCCTGAAGCAACCGAATTTTTAACTCCGGCAGAAGAAGAGGCTGTTATTGCCGCCATTCAGCAGGCCGAGAAAAATACATCCGGCGAAATACGGGTACACATAGAAAACCATGCAGAAAAACCTCCGCTCGAAAGGGCACAGGAGGTTTTTCTTTCTTTAGGGATGCATGCAACTACTGCCCGCAACGGCGTGTTATTTTATGTGGGTGTAGCCGATAAATCTTTTGCCATTGTGGGCGATGAAGGCATTGACAAAGCAGTAGAAAATGATTTTTGGGATTGTACTAAAGATACCGCTATAGACCATTTTAAACAGGGCCGTTTTGCCGATGGGCTTGTGGCCGGCATACTTAAAGCAGGCGAAAGGCTAAAGCAGTATTTCCCGTATGCCAATGACGATAAAAATGAACTTCCTGATACTATATCTAAAGGATAATGAAAAAACTATGTAAAGCATTTCTGCTGTTTATGCTTGTAAGCTTTTTGCTTCCGCAGGCAGGGTTTGCACAATTTGATATTCCCCCTAAGCCAGATTTACAAACCAGTGTTTACGATTATGCCAGTTTACTTTCGGCATCAGAGAAACAGCAACTGGAACAAAAACTCATAAACTATGCCGACAGCACCTCTACACAGATTGTTGTTGTCATTGTGCCTACCATTAAAGGCGAGAATATTGGACTGCTTACGCCTAAATGGGCACAGGAGTGGGGCATTGGCGGATCGGCCAAAGAAGATAACGGTGTGTTTATCCTCCTTGCACAGCAGGAACGTAAAATATGGATCTCTCCCGGTTATGGTGTAGAGGACAGGCTTACAGCAGGCGAAGTAGGCGAAATGACCCGCGAGGTTATTATCCCTGAGTTTAAAGGAGGCGATTATTACAGCGGCCTTGATAAAGGTACCGATGCCATTATAAAAATGCTTGCCGGGAAATATAAAGCCGAGGCAAAACCAGGTAGAAAAGGTAAAGATTCCGGTGGTGGCGCAGGTGTATTTGTTCTTATTATAATCATTATTATAGTTATTTCTATCATATCCCGCAGGGGTGGCGGTGGTGGCCGTGGTGGCAATGGCTTTGGCGGCGGTGGTGGCGGCATAGGCTCATCCATACTTACCGGAATGATACTGGGCAGCCTTGGCAGAAGCTCCGGTGGCGGTTTTGGCGGCGGCGGCTTTGGTTCCGGCGGCGGTGGCGGTGGTTTTGGAGGAGGCTTCGGTGGCGGCGGCTTTAGCGGCGGCGGTTCCGGCGGTAGCTGGTAAACTATATTGCCTGGTACTTATTTTAAGCAAAAATATAACACGTGTGATTGCATATATCATAGCAGCTAAGTTGTCCTGACGTATTGTATCACAAAGTTAATAGCATACAATATTCATCTTAAAACCTGCAATTTGCAGGTTTTTTTATAGCCTGCTGTCCCAATTTTACAATTTTATGGCAAATACTATATCCATTTTTGTAACGTTACTATAACACAAATCACCACCCATGCACCTTACTCTATCAAAACGTTTAGTTTCATTAAATACTTATGCAGTAATACTACTGCTCCTATGCGCCACCTTTGGCTACAGCCAAAACCGCGTTGCCGGAAAAGTAACCGATGCAACTACCCATCAGCCACTTGCCTTTGCGAGTATTGTATTTAACAATGATAATAGCACAGGCATTACTACAGATATTGATGGTAAGTTTGCATTTACATCTAACCAAAAAATTGCCACCCTTACCTGTAGTTATGTGGGCTATGCAGCTAAAGTTATTGCCGTTACTGCGGCAAACAGCCAAAACATGGACATCAAACTGACCTTTGCATCTAACGAGCTGAAAGAGGTGGTTATTACCAATGGCGAAAATCCGGCGAATGCCATAATGCGAAAGGTTATTGCTAACAAAGAACTTAACGACCCAGAGAATATAGCCTCCTTTACTTACCGCTCTTACAACAAGACGGTTTTTGACATGAAGTTTCAAAATACGGAAGACAGCATTGCTCTTAAAAAGAAACTCAACGGGCATTTGTTCATGATGGAATCAGTATCTGAACGTAAATTTATTAAACCCGATGTGAGCGAAGAGGTGGTTATCGCTACAAAGGCATCCGGGTTTAAAGACCCGCATTTTGCATCGCTGGCTACAGATTTGCAACCGTTCTCATTTTATAAAGACAACATTCCGTTCTTCAACATTAATTACCTCAACCCTATTACTAAGGGCAGCCTTAGTAAATATAAATTTACCATTCAGGATACGTTGTACAACAACAGGGATACTGTTTATGTGCTATCCTACAAGCCAATGCCGCGCAAAAACTTTGAAGGGCTTACCGGTTTGCTCTACATAAACACAAATAAATATGCCGTGCAAAATGTTACAGCCACACCTTTTGAGAAAGGCAAGATGGATATTACCATACAGCAGCAATATGCATTTATAGACGGGCACTGGTTTCCGGAGCAGTTAAATTATGTGTTCAGTATGGCGCAGCACCCTAACCCTAAAGTGGGAAGGATGATGGCACAGGGCAAAAGCTATATAGATAATGTAGCGCTTAACGTGCCTTTGCGCAAGCGCGATTTTGCCCTTGAGGCTGTGCGGATGGATGAAAACGCCGGTAAGAAGGACAGCCTGTACTGGGTAAACATCCGTAAGGAGCAATTAAACACCTACGAGAATAACACCTATCATTATATAGACAGCCTGGGGCAGAAATACAATTTTGATAAGTTCTTAGCCGTAACCGAAAAGATCGTTTATGGGCGAATACCCGTGGGCCCTATAGATATAGACATTAATAAAACACTCGTTTATAACAAGTATGAAGGCTTACGTTTAGGACTGGGGGTTTACACTAATGAAAAGGTTTTTGACAAGCTTGTTCTGGGTGGTTTTGCAGGCTATGGCACTAAAGATTATAAGTGGAAATATGGCGGTGAGGCTATATACACGCTCTCTAAAAAGCACGAGTTTACCGTTACGGGCAAATACCAGGATAACCTTGTAGAAACGGGCAATCACGGCTATGTTTTTCCTGCACCCAACATGTATAATTACCGCACTATTATTGCCTACCAAATTGACAGGATACAGGAGGCGAGTGCCCAAATAGGCTTTAGGGCATTCAGGTATACCAAATGGAATATAGGCATTACCAGTGGGCGTACAACTCCACTATACGACTATACATTTACCCGTAATGGCAGGGTGTTTACCCGTTACGATAATACCGAGCTGGGCATAAACATGAAGTTCGCGTTTAAAGAGCGTATTGTAAATGCCTTTAAGCAAAATGTGAGCATGGGTACAAAATACCCTACCCTGTATGTGTATTATGCGAGAGGTCTTAAAGGCTTATTTGATACTGATCTTGACTACAACAAGATAGAAGCTGCAGTAGAACAAACCTTTATTACTAAGAATGTGGGTACAACGACTTACAGGCTGGAAGCGGGTTATATAGACAAAGCAGTGCCTTATGGCATGCAGTTTACCGGCGAGGGCAGCCATGATAAAGAGTATCCTTTTATCATGAAAAACACCTTCCAGACCATGAAACCTTACGAATTTTTATCAGACAGGTATGTAAACCTGTTTACGTCTCACAACTTTGGTGGGCTGCTGTTTAAAACAGAGTGGTTTCAGCCGCAACTGGTTTTGCATAATAACTTTGGCTGGGGCGACTTGCGCCACGGTGCTGGTCATAATTTTATTACGTACAAAACTAAAGATAAATTATTTGCCGAAACGGGGTTGCAGTTAGACAACATCATTAAAGTAAACTATCTTAATGTGGGCTATTTTGGAGTAGGTGCAGGCGTGTTTTACCGTTATGGCGCCTATGCTTACGATAAAGGTAGCGACAATACTGTGTTTAAAGTTACCTTCTCATTTTCTATTAAGTAGTCTACATCACAAAGTGACATTTCTTAATGCATCATAGTTTTTTCATCTGCGGTTAGCGGTACAAAACCCGTAGCGGTTTTAATAAATACTATGGTAGCCAGTGCGCCAATAAGGGTCATCCCTACTCCAACAAGATTTGGTGCTGCGTAACTGTAACCATATACAATGGGCAATCCGCCCAGGAAAGCACCTAAGGCATTACCTATGTTAAAACTGGCCTGTATAGCTGCCGAAGCAATCATCTCTGCTCCTTTTGCAGTTTGTATCATCATCATTTGTACCGGAGCAATAAGCGCAAATGCCGCAAAACCGGCAAGGAAAACTAAGGTTAACGACAAATACTGGTTAGCCGATAAAAAGTACACTCCTGCTAATATAGCGCCCATACCTACAAGCACGGCAAAAACGGTATGCGACGGCGAAAATTTATCGGCCAGGCGGGCACCCACAAGGTTACCTACTACCATACCCACCCCGGCAAGCATTAATATATACGGTACATTCTTAGCATCAAAGCCAGAGATATCTGTAAGTAAGGGGGCAATGTAACTAATCCAGCAAAAGAGGCCGCCACAGCCTATAGCCGTTATAAACATAACCAGCCATGCCTGGGGTTTTTTAAAGAATATTAATTGCGATTTTATGTTGGTAACTTTTGCAGCTTCCAGTTTTGGAAGGTATGCCATTAACGATATAAACGTGATAAGACCTATAATTGCAATTACAACAAAGGTATAACGCCAGCTAAAGTTGTGCCCTATATAAGTACCTAACGGAACTCCTACAACATTTGCCACTGTGAGCCCGCTAAACATAACAGCTACACTCTGCGCCTCTTTACCCTTAACGGCAAGGCGGCTTGCTACCACAGCACCTACCCCAAAAAATGCCCCATGGGGTAATCCCGACAAAAACCGCGTAAGCAGCATGAGGTGGTACCCTGGTGCTACAATAGACAGCGCATTAAAAATGGTAAGCATGGCAGCCATAGCCAGCAGCATTTTTTTAGGCGGAAAGTTGCGCCCGGCAATAACCAGCAGCGGTGCGCCCACTACTACCCCAATGGCATAAGCCGATATAAGGTGCCCGGCAGTAGGGATAGCTATTTTAAGATCCTGTGCAATATCGGGCAGGAGGCCCATCATTACAAATTCGGTTATACCAATGGTAAGGCCACCCAACGCGAGCGGCAGTAAGCTTAGTTTCATAATTGTAAATTCTAAAGGGGATTAGAACATTGCAAATTTACAACATCTTACAGCGAAAACATTGTGTAATTATGATGTTTGGTTATGAATTGTTTCATAATGAAGCTATAACGATTGATGATTTGCAAGTAAAGTTTTCACGCATACCGAAACTCCCTCAATCAAAAATCTTCATTCTGAAATCATTAATCCCTCTACCCCAGCTTCACTTCACCGGCAGGGGTAAAAATCTTATCGGTCCCGGCAATGCGGCGGCGAATAACAATACGGTCGCACAGCCACTCGTTTTCATACTCAAACGGGGTAAAGTCTTCAATTTTATCTAAGTCGGCTGCGGAAATATTACGCGCAATGGTAATGTGCGGAACCATACTTAACTTCTTAGGCTTATCTACTGATGGTTTGTCTATAATGCTGGTTTGGCGGTTAACGACTTTAGGAGCGCGTTTCTTTTTAGGGTTTCTAATTGCCGAAGCAAGTTCATCTACGGGAAACGGATTTTCTAATTTAAGGTAGAAAGTGTGTTCTGTAGTTCCGCTGGCAAAAGTGTCATGGCCGAAAACCTTAATGGTAAATTTCGTAAATCCTGAAACCGCCTTTTTAATCAGGTCTTTTACATCGGTAGATTCAAAAGCCTCCATTTTTAACAGCGTAATGTGCGCAATAGATTTTCGGTCGCGATCGGCAATGCCTATTAATTCGTGCAGCTGCTGCTTAAGGTTGTCTACATCTTCCTTTATAGCATCGCTTGGCGAAAGCAGTATGTGGTATTCATACAGCGTTTCGGGAAATAAGCTAAACTGATCCGGATTCTTTTTGGGCATTGATTAATGTTGTTGCACAAAAATACAGTTTCTTTTGTAATTTAGTGCTTCCGCTTAAACTGAAACATGAAAACTGAAACAAAAACCACCCTCTTACCCGTTAAGGTGCTTGCCCGTAAAGACGAAATTGCGGCTGACTTTGTACACCTTGCAGAGCAGCACCTTACCGACCTTATGAACGGTAGAGCTACAAAACGATTTCATGCCAGCGACTTTGCGTCGAAACTATTTATACATCCGCGGCACCTTACCACCACGCTGCGCCTTGCCATAAATACATCTGTATGCGATTATATGGAGGAGCGCATTCTTGCAGAAGCCCAGAAACTGCTTAAGGAAACGACACTTTCTATTGCCGAGATTGGCCAACGCTTTGCCTATGATGAGCCTACTAATTTTACCAAATTTTTTAAAAGCATGGCAGGTGTAACGCCTTTGCAATACAGGAAGAGTTTTAGATAGTATTTAGTAAACAGTAATTAGTTGCAGTTTGCAGGTAGAGAATTGCAATACTACGTTTAAATATTTTATCTGAAAATTTGATATAGCAAAACCTCAAATACTGAAGAGTACACCATTTTTAGCCTTTTGTCCTGCTGTAACTTTGTAGTATAAAAATTTAACAACAAAAAAATAAGACTATACATTATGGCACAATCTAAAATTGCACTTATAACCGGCGGCAGCCGCGGACTCGGAAAAAATATGGCATTGGCAATTGCCAAGAAAGGACTTGATGTAGTAATTACCTACAACAGCCAGAAGGATGAAGCTGATGCTGTAGTTGCCGAAATTGAGGCTTTAGGGCAAAAAGCTGCAGCATTACAGCTTAACGTAGCCGATGCCAGTACTTTTGATGGCTTTTTTAACCAGGTTAGCAAAACGCTTACAGCAACTTTTGGTACGGCTAAATTTGACTTCCTGGTAAATAATGCCGGTATAGGTATTTATGCTCCGTTTAGCGAAACTAAAGAAGCCGATTTTGATACGCTGGTAAACATACAGTTTAAAGGCCCCTTCTTTCTTACACAAAAAGCATTGCCTTTATTAAATGATGGTGGCGGTATTGTAAATATCTCTTCTGGTTTGGCACGTTTTGCATCTCCCGGTTATGCGGCTTATGCCTCTATGAAGGGCGGTATGGAAACGCTTACAAAATATCAGGCTAAAGAGCTTGGTGCAAGGGGCATTAAAGTAAATATTGTAGCTCCGGGAGCGATTGAGACCGATTTTGGCGGAGGCATGGTGCGCGATAATGCACAGGTTAATGCACATTTAGCATCGCAAACTGCCCTTGGGCGCGTGGGCCTGCCGGATGACATAGGTGGCATAGTTGCCTTTTTATGTACCGAAGATGCACGATGGATAACCGCACAGCGCATAGAAGCTTCGGGCGGAATGTTTTTATAATAGTGAACGGGCTCAAGGCCCGTTTTTTTATGCCTTTAATTTTAACCTCGTTTTTAATTAGCATCAGCGGGATGTTTTTTATATTTATGCCCTCATGAACGAGCCTTATAAATCGTATACTGTAGAAGAAGCGAAACGCAAACTGGAACACTATTGTGTATACCAGGATCGTTGCCATGAAGAGGTGCAGCAAAAACTTAAAAGCCTTAACATGATCCCGCAGGCGGCAGATGCTATTATTGTACACCTTATAGAGCACAATTTTTTAAACGAAGAGCGCTTTGCCTGCAGCTTTGCCCGTGGTAAATTCAGGATTAAACATTACGGCAAACGGCGTATTGTAAATGAACTTAAAATGCGCGGAATATCTAAATACAATATAGATAAGGCATTAAAAGAAATAGACGAGGATGAGTATATTGAAACCTTTAATATGCTTGCCGAAAAGCAATGGAATAGCATTACAGGAAGTAATATTTTAAATAAAAAGAAAAAAACTACCGACTACTTATTGCGAAAAGGCTTTGAAAATGGCATGATATACGACAAGATCAGTATGCTAAGCCATCCTTAATATTAATTTTTTAAATATTTCATAATTCATAAAATTTTGTTAATTTGGCTGTTGGATATATCGCGATGTGCAGATATTGAAAAGATAGAATGCCATGAAATACAAAATTTATCTTATCCTATTATTAATTACTACCTTAGGTTTTGCTCAAAAGCCGGATTATGATTTTGTAAAAGCCGAAAGAGACTGCCGTAAACTAATTTATTCTAACCCCGATAGTGCCGTTGTAATTATAAAAAAGACACTTGCACAGCCTGGCGGCCTTCATGATACTGTATATGGTAATACGTATGCCCTCTATGGTATGTATTATAACATGAAAGGCAAGCCCGATTCTACTATTCATTACCTAAAAAAATCGCTTACCTACCTCGATAAATATCCCCGCAATAAAACCAGGAGCCTTATTAACCTGTCTATGGGTTACAGGGCAAAAGCCGATTATAAGGCAGCCATCGCCTGCCTTAACGAAAACATTGCCATAAACACGAAAGAGAAAAACGATGTGGGCGTTGCTATTGCCTACAGCGAACTGGCAAGCAATTATAACCTTATGATGGATTTTACTACATCATTAGATTATTTGCTTAAAGCCCAGGCAATTTTTAAAAATAACCCGAAAGGAGCAAAACAGCGGCCTGCCGTAACCCAGAAACTGGCCAATACCTACCTGGCCATGAATAATTTTAAGTTTGCCATAGACCTTTACCGCGAGAGCTTAGTATCGTTTAAAGAAATAGGCCAGCTTAAAAATTATTACTTAACACAGGTTAACCTGGCTGAGGCACTTATACATGTGTATGATTTTAATGGCGCTAAGAAAGCCCTTGCCGAAGGAGTTAAAGGGTTAGAGAAATTTGGCGATAAAGAGATGATTGGCATTTGCTATTCTAAAATAGGCAACCTTGAGCTTAATCAAAAACATATAGATAAGGCGATTGCTGCTTATCAAACGTCATTAAACAACCTTATACCCATACGCTCTAACCGCGCCATACGTATTGCTGGCGAATATATAGACCTGCTTAATAAACAGGGTAACTATACACAATCGTTACAGATAGTTAAAGCCGTAGATAAGATAAATGTATTTAACCTTGCTAACCGCGAAGACCAATCTATATATAAAAATGCCGTGGCAGATGCTTATGATGGCACCCACAATGATAAAGAAGCACTAAAAGCGTACAAGCATACAATAGATATTATGGATTCGTTATCGGCAGATGAACGAAAGATCGCGATTAGGGATATACAGGCAAAATTTCAGACAGAGTTGCAACGCGAAAAAAACCTTGCACTGGAAGCTAATAACAAAGCACTTAAAAACAGTATAAAGGCAGATGAAGACCGCGAGTTTATGTACCGCATAGCACGATTTACGGTTCTTTTAATTATACTACTTATTGTAAGGGGCTTTTGGCTAAAAAACCGTTTGCAAAAAGAACTACTTAAAACTGTAGAGGCAGAAAAAATAATGCTGGAACAGCGCCACATGCACGAACAGGAACTTAGCAACACACAAAGGGAAACTATTAAGGAGAAACAGCGCGAGCTAACATCTACTGCGTTGCGCATGGCAAGCTACCAGGATGCTGTAAACGAAATTATAGAAAAATGCGACTCAAACTCGCTATCTAAAATACCCGATGTAAAAAAAGAACTACTGCAACTGGTGCGTCAGCAGGATTACTGGAAACAGTTTGAAACCCGTTTTAACAACCTTCACCCGGAGTTTGGCACATCGCTTACCAGGAAATTCTCTAAGCTTACCAAGAACGATATTGAGTTTTGCTCCCTGCTAAAACTTAACCTAAGTAATAAAGAGATAGCCTCACTGCTGCAAATATCTCACGAAAGTGCCATTACCAAAAAATACAGGATAAAGAAAAAAATGGAAATTAATGACGATGATGCTTTCGAAAAACTTTTAATGGACATGTAATGGTGTTTATATAAATACTCAAAACCCCAACTCATTTATATACTGCAATGAGTTGGGGTTTTTTACGACTAAAGCCATTTTAGCACGTTACTTTTAAGTAAAAATAGGGTTAACAATAATACCAAAACGACCGGCAACCCGACGAAATGCACCAAAAAGATTTGTTAACGACTTTAACATTTTGTGTAGTATTTAAACGTTTATTATCCCAAAATCTATCTGCCAAAACATAGACAAAAACACAAATTATTCATTATCAATAATATAAGACTAAATATTTATTATTTTGTCTATATTTTGTCTATTAAAAAAATGTTAAAAAAAACTATTTATGCTGTTACTTTGCATTGTTATCTAAAACAAATTGTTACGTTAAACGATTTTTATCAACCGTTCGTCGATAAAACTCAACAGCCCATCGTTAGTTAAATAGCCCCTAACGAATAGTTGTAAACAGAGCTGTAAACGCATCGTATCTTTGTATCAGAAAACGAATAAGTATTTAAATTATAGTTCTCACATATTACTAAGCATCCTTTACTAAAAGCACTAAAACACAAAGTTAAATTATGTATCTATTTAAGAAATCACCGTAAAACATAACAGCGCCCCCAAGCCTCTAATGCTGTTTTAATATAAAAACCGGGCCCCCAGTTTTTATATTTTTTTGACCAAATGTGAAGTTCATCGATTAAAAGGTGATTTTCAACGAATAATATCAACTATAACGTAATAGTTAATAACTTTTTCAAAATAGCTGAAATTAATTTTTTTTAACAAATATTTTTTAAAGGGAAAGCAGTACATTTGCACCCGCAACCAAAAAAAGTTATGCCCCCATAACTATCTAAAATTTAACTATTTACTAAAATGAAAAACGCAGTATTACTACTATTGCTATTGCCTTTCTTTGGCTTTTCTCAAACAACAATTGTACGCTGGAGAGGTGTCCAGGGATCTACAAGTGCTACAATTTACAACACAGAAGCAACAAGTTCAGCCTTTACTACAGCTGGAATTAATGTTAACAATGACGGATGGAACGGAATCCAGACAAGCAACTGGTCTACAGACGCTTCATTAGACGCTTCAAAATACATACAATTTACAGTAGCGCCTGTAAGTGGCAAACAGATTACTTTAGGTAATTTTAATTACCAGTATCAGGCTAACAGCGATGGTGCAAGAAAAATCACAATAAAATATTCTTTTAGTCAAGATTTCAGCAACCCGGTTACAATCCTTAATGGCGAAACTCCGGCTTTTGGAAATTACACAGATAAATCTGTATCGTTTAACGGCGCAGTAGTGCCTAATGGCAAAACAGTATATGTACGTTTATATGGCTACCAGCACTATAACATTTATTATGCAGGTGCTGATTTTAGGTTTGCAAGTGTAAACAACAATGGTGGCTACAACCAGGGTTATGGCGAAGGAATTGCTATTACAGGAACAATTACTAACGCAGCTGCACCTGTAATGACTGCAAATAACGACAGCTACCCTGTTAACCTTAACACATCTACACCGCTTGCAGTATTACAAAACGATGACCAGACAACAGGTATAACAAACTTAACAGCGACAAACCCAGCTCACGGTACACTTGTAATAAACCCTGACAAAACAATAACTTACACGCCTGCTACAGATTATGCCGGTACAGATAGCTTTACTTACACTATAGCAAACGGCACTAACCCTAACTCTACAGCAACAGTATCTTTAAACGTTTTGGCTATTGCTCCTACGGGCGCTCTAAACGGCACTTACCTTATAGGTACGGGAGGTCATTTTACAACTTTAACATCGGCAGTAGCTTACTTAAACAACAACGGTATATCTGGCGCGGTTAAATTTTTACTTAAAAATGCTTCTTATGGTACTAACGAAAGTTTTCCTCTTACCATTAATACAATAGAAAACGCTACTGCAACAAACACAGTAACTTTTAAACCTTACACAGGTGTATCTCCTGTAATTACGGCTACTAACATAAATGGCTATACTGGTATACCAGCAATATTTTACCTTAACGGTGCAGACTACGTTACTTTTGACGGTAGCAACACTGCTAACGGTACTACAAAAAACCTTACTCTTGACAACCAGGATAACATAGATTACATACAAAGAAGTGTTTTCTGGGTAGCAAGTAATGGCACTAACGGAGCAACCCACATTACAGTAAAAAACTGTAACATTAAACAAAGCCTTAAAAACCAAGGTGGTAAATTTAATGTAGGTGTTTACTCTGGTAACAATGGTACAGGCGAAAACAACACAATGAATATTGCAGCTGCAACAGCTAATAACAGCGACCTTACAGTTACTAACAACGATTTCATGAAAGTTAAACAAGGTGTTTATGTAAACGGTAGCGCTGCTCTTACTACAGGTGTTACAGTAAGCAAAAACGACCTTGGCTCTAACACTAATACAGAGGCTGAAACTATTATATGCCCGGCTACTTTTATTAACGTTAACGGTTTTGAATACAGCGACAACCTTGTAAACAACCTTTACAGGAATACTACCGACGGCGATCTTGTATCTGCAGGTATATATATTGCAGGAGCTTCTAAAAATGGTTCTGTTTTAAGAAATACACTTAAAGACCTTACCAAAACAGTTACAAACAACCAGATATTTGGCGGTATAGTACTTGCCTCTACAGATTTTAACGCTAATATACTTGTTGCAAACAACTTTATTCTTAACGTAACAGCAGATGGCAATGGCGGCGGATACCTTAACGGTTACGGTATTATTGCTGACAATGGCGGAAGATATAAAATATACAACAATACTGTATCTCTTAACACTAACCAGCCACATGGTGGTTTCTCTGCAGCATTCTATGTAAATACAGCTGCACGCAACCTTGATGTAAGAAACAACATCTTTGCTAACAACCAAACAAGTACTGCTACAAGAAGAGCTGCAATTGTTGTTAAAAACACAGTAAGCAACATTAGCGCAGTATTTAGCAACCTTGATAATAATGATTACTACAGCAACGACAGGCTTGGCTACATTACAAATGTTAATGGTGCCGACCAGATAGACTGGGCTGGTAATGGTATACCAGGTTCTTATAACGACAATGCTGACTATACTTACACACTACAACAATGGCAAGGTGTTACTTTAAGAGATGCACATTCTGTAAATGTTAACCCGGTATTTGTATCTTCAACAGATCTTCATATAAGCCCTGCTGGTGCGAACGGTGGTATTGCCGATGGCGGCACAGAAGTAGAAGGCGTAACAAGCGATATTGACAACCAATTGAGAAACGTTGCTACACCAGATATGGGTGCAGATGAATTTGGCCCTCATACAGGTATGCCGGTTGCAGGCGACCCAACAGGTATTTACTGCGACAGTGCTACAACATGGAATGGTACAGCCTGGAGCAATGGCACACCAGATGCTACCAAAGATGCCCTTTTTAGCGGTAACTTTACACAAAACGGCGGTAACTTTTATGCTTGTTCTTTATATGTACTTAACAATAGTAATGTAAGTTTTACTAACAACTCTAATGCTATAATTACACACAGTGTAAACGTTGCAACGGCGGGAGCACTTACTTTTGAAAGCAGCTCTAACCTAATACAACTAACAGATGATGCTAACACTGGTACTGCTACAGTAAAAAGAAATAGCTCAAGGCTTAAAAAACTGGATTACACAATGTGGTCTGCACCGGTTCTTGATAAAAGAGCTACAGGTTTCCAAACGTTACAATCGTTCTCTCCTGCAACACTTCCTACACGCTTTTATGAGTACAACACTGTAAGCAACTACTACCAGACACTGCCTGCACAAACTACTAAGTTTACATTAGGAAAAGGTTTCCTTATCCGTATGCCAAACACAGACCCTGCAACAGGATATAATGATGGTACTGCCCGCTTAGTATTTAACGGAGCATTTACAGGAACACCAAACAACGGTAACCTAAGTGTACCGGTTGAATTATCTGGCAGTGCATTTAATGCAGTAGGCAACCCTTACCCATCGCCAATGAGTGTAAAAGCATTTATAAACGAAAATCTTAATGTTATAGAAGGTACAATATGGATATGGAGAAAAACTAACGACCATACAGTTTCTTCTTACTCTACAGTAAACTTAACAGGCTATGTAGCTAACACAGCAAGAGGTGGCCATATCAATGATGGTAACGACCTAATTGCAGATCCTTATGCAATAGACCCTAACGGTAGCCTTAATACAGCGCAGGGCTTTATAGTAAAAGCTAAGGTTAATGGCAACCTTTCTTACAAAAACAGTATGCGTTTACAAACAAACTCTAACTCGTTCTTTAGAACTGCTGCACAAACAACTACAGAGCGTTTATGGATTAACGTAGCAAATGAAACAGGAGAGTTTTCTCAATCGCTGATTGCTTATAACCCAGATACTACTTTAGGATATGACAATGGCTATGATGGTAAAGCACTTATAAACGGAAACCTAAACCTTTATACTGTTGTAGAAACAGCTAACGACACACTAAACTTAACAATACAGGCACGTGGCGCATTTGCAAACACAGACAGAGTTAAAATGGGTTACCAGGCAACTGTAGCAGGATCTTTTACATTATCATTAGATCATACAGACGGAAGGTTTTCTGAAGGACAAAATATCTACATTATAGATAACATTACTGGTATAACTCATAATCTTACTGACGGAGCTTTTACTTTTACATCAGAAATTGGTACCTTTAACGACCGCTTTACAGTAGCATACGCACCGGATGGAGCTCTTGGTACAGAAACACCGGTATTACAAGCTAAAGAGATTATAGTTTACAAAAGCGGCAAACAGGTTAAAATAGAAGCTCCGGCAGATATTAATACAGTAACCGTATATGATATGCTTGGAAAAACAATATTCCAGAAAAGCAATATAGATGGCACAAGCTTTGCTACAACAGACCTTAATGTTACAGCACAGGTAATCGTTGTACAAATAACTTTAGATAACCAACAGGTTATTTCTAAGAAAATAATAATGAATTAGTTACATTTGCATTACAGCCTGATAAAGCCCCGACATCAGTAACATCGGGGTTTTACAAAAGGCACAAAAGTATAACAACCCAGCAACGGGTAAACGCAATTATAACGCGTAGTAAACGTTATAATTTTTAGTAATTTTTTAGTTGGATGCAGGCCCCGGGTTGCTCCGGGGCTATTTTTAAAAAGCTGTCCAACACCACAAACCGGTAACACTTTATAGTATATATATTGTATTGAAGAGAATATAACGCGTAGTAAACGTTATATGTTTTAGTAATTTTTTAGTTGGATGCACGGCACCGGATG
>Ga0247806_10000796_pt1 | contig 17241 bp, 13 predicted proteins | sample UWRJL059202B1_FD_179935 | JGI IMG/M metagenome (GOLD analysis project Ga0247806, IMG submission 179935) | Plant litter microbial communities from Arlington Agricultural Research Station in Wisconsin, United States - UWRJ-L059-202B-1 | ecosystem: Environmental > Terrestrial > Plant litter >... | reverse complement strand
AGACATATAACCTTTTTATTATTACCTTTTTCGTTGTGTTGTTAGAGCAGATAACTAGCTATCAAACTCTTCTTTTAGTATTTTCATAACATCAAGAATTGTTTCCTCTTCTAAATCTGTTCTTCTTACTAAATCTTCTACTTCTTGTTTTAAGATACTTCTAGCTGTATCCAAACCAATTTTTGCAAATTCCTCAATTACCCAGCCTTCAATTTCATCTGAAAACTCTGTTAATTCAACGTCATCATCTTCTCCGCTCGCCACATCTCCTTCTCTGATAACATCCAGTTCATAACCTGTTAACTGGCCCGCTAATTTAATATTGTGACCACCTCTACCAATTGCTTTAGAAACTTCTTCTAATTTCAAGAAAACTTCAGCTCTTTTGTTTTCTTCATCAATTTTGATAGAAGAAACTTTAGCAGGGCTTAATGCTCTTGTAATAAACAATTGAATATTGCTTGTATAATTGATTACGTCAATATTTTCGTTTCCTAATTCGCGAACAATTCCATGAATACGAGATCCTTTCATACCAACACAAGCTCCAACAGGATCAATTCTGTCATCATAAGAATCTACCGCTACTTTTGCTTTTTCACCAGGAATACGCACTACATTTTTAACCGTAATTAAACCGTCGAACACCTCAGGAATTTCTTGTTCAAATAATTTTTCCAAGAACTTTTCAGAAGTTCTTGACATAATAATCTGAGGCTTATTCCCTTTTAATTCAACACTTTCAATAATTCCACGAACATTATCTCCTTTACGGAAAAAGTCAGACGGAATTTGTTTTTCCTTTGGAAGTACAATTTCGTTTCCTTCATCATCTACTAAGATAACTACTCTTGGACGCACGTGATGTACTTCTGCAGTATAAATATCACCGATAATATCTTTAAATTGCTTGTAAAGATTTGTGTTATCGTGTTCGTGAATTTTAGATATTAAGTTTTGGCGTAAAGCTAAAATAGCTCTTCTTCCTAAATCAATCAATTTAACCTCTTCAGAAACTTCTTCACCAATTTCAAAATCCGCTTCGATCATTCTTGCTTCAGTCAAGGTAATCTCTTCATTTTCAAAATCAAGATCTTCGTCAGCAACAATTACTCTTCTTCTCCAAATCTCCATATCCCCTTTATCAGGATTTATAATGATGTCGAAGTTATCATCAGAACCGTATTTTTTCTTCAATGCATTTCTAAACACGTCCTCTAAAATTGCCATAAGCGTTACACGATCAATAAGTTTATTATCTTTAAACTCTGAGAATGAATCGATTAATGCTAAATTTTCCATGCGAATTCTTTAATTAAAATGTTACTGTAACAATTGCCTCTTTAATTTCTGTATAAGGTATTTGTTGCTCTTTTTGAACTGTTTCTTTTCCTTTTCCTACTTTTTTCGGTTCTCTTGCTTTCCAAGACAAAATTATAAAAACATCGTTAGCTTCCACTAATTCTGCTTCAATTTTTTCAGTTTTTGTAGTAACAATCAACGTTCTACCTACATTTTTCTTGTATTGTCTTGTCAATTTCAAAGGCGATCCTACTCCAACCGATGCTACTTCAAGAGAAAAATCCTGTTCTTCACGATCCAGATTATTCTCAATTGCACGACTAACGTCAATACAATCCTGTAGCGCCACCCCATTATCACCATCTAAACCTACACTAATTTTAAAAGAATCAGAAATGGCCAGATCAATCAAAAAGATTGATGGCTTTTCCAAAAGAGCCTCTGTGATTAGTTCGTTTACTTTTTCTTTAAATGTCATAATTTTATAAAAAGAGGGGACACTTAGTCCCCTCATTATTTAGATTTTAATAAATAACGGTGCAAATATAGTGTTTTTTTTATAAATCAAAATAAATACATTGCTCTAAAAATATTTCTTAACTTTATAGGACCATTAAAACAAAAGAATTTTTATTAATTAATCCTAAAATTATGAAACGAATTCTAGTACCTACCGATTTCTCAGAACATGCAGAAAATGCCTTAAAAGCTGCCGCACAAATTGCGAAAAAGAACGATTCTGAAATCATCATTTTACACATGCTTGAACTACCTCACCAAATGAGCGACGCAATAACGGGAGGAGCAAGTATTCCCGAAACGATGCTTTTTGTAAAGAAAGCAAATGAAACACTTGATGAAGTTTCATCAAGATCTTATTTGGATGGAATTCCTGTTACTGAAATTGTAAAAATGGACAAAACAATTCACGGAATCACACAAATAAGCAGGGATTACAACGTTGACTTAGTTGTAATGGGATCTCATGGCTCTTCTGGTATCGAAGAATTACTAATTGGCTCTAATACAGAAAAAGTCGTGCGGAATTCTGAAATACCCGTTCTGGTTATCAAAAAAGAGGCTTCAGATTTTACAGCTTCCAAAATTGTTTTTGCTTCAGATTTTACAAATGAAACCAAGAAGCCTTTTGAAAAACTGCTGTCTTTTACCAAATTCTTTGATTCAAAAATTCATTTGGTCACTATTTGCACACCAAATAGCTTTAAACCAACTCATGTAATTGAAAAAGCAATGACGGAATTTATTTCAGAATTTAATCTGACCAATTATTCAACACATATTTACAACGACACCAATATAGAAAAAGGAATTATCAATTTTTCTAACAGCATAAATGCCGATATCATTGGAATGTGCACTCACGGAAGAACCGGCTTTGCTCATTTTTTTAACGGAAGCATAAGTGAAGGTTTAGTAAATCACGCCGTAAGACCAGTTATCACTTTTAAAGTTTAAAATAAAAATTTATGAAAAACAAGTACTCTTGACTTAGATACAAAACGCAAAATGCTTTTTTTATAGCTATAAAATGAGCAGCGAGCTTTTCAAGCGCGAAATATTTTGACAAAGTTTATTTAAGCTTTAATCTCTGTAATTTAGAGATTAAAGTTTAAAAAAGGGATTCATCAAAACAATTCCTGACAACTTTACTGCATAAAAAAAGCCTCTCGATTGAGAGGCTTTATGTTGGTCTACAAGGACTCGAACCTTGAAAGACTGCACCAAAAACAGTTGTGTTACCATTACACCATAGACCAGCAATGCCGTTAAGCGAGTGCAAATTTAGAGCTTTTTTTAGTTTGCGCAAATTTTTTATAAAATAACCGCAAATAAAATCTCTTTATCAAAATTCATTCCTCTCAAAAATATTGGAATTTTATAAAATTAGATTTTATGATTTTATAAAATACTTTCACTTTATCGCATAAAAAAAGCCTCTCGATTGAGAGGCTTTTATGTTGGTCTACAAGGACTCGAACCTTGAAAGACTGCACCAAAAACAGTTGTGTTACCATTACACCATAGACCAGCAATGCCGTTAAGCGAGTGCAAATTTAAAGCTTTTTTTAGTTTGCGCAAACTTTTTGATGAAAAAAAATCATTTTTTTTCGTTTTTCTTTCTTTGAAATGCGCATTGTTACCGCAAGTATTTCACAAACAATATGTTAGTTTAACCAAATTGTTTTGTAGAATTTTTTGTTAATGCTCGTTTCTTTACACAAAAAAACATTTTCTTTGTAGGATAGAAAACATACAAAATTTAACACCTAAATATGGCACAATTCAATTTCAATAAATGGAATACTATTATTGGTTGGTTTGCATTTGCAATCGCTTTAATTACTTACACACTAACTGTTGAACCTACTATGAGCTTTTGGGATTGTGGCGAATATATTGCTACAGCTGCTAAACTAGAAGTTGGCCACCCACCTGGAGCGCCTTTATTTCAAATGATGGGTGCTTTTTTTGCCATGTTTGCGATTGATGCTCAACATGTGGCCTTAATGGTAAATATGATGTCTGTGTTTTCTAGCGCATTTACAATTTTGTTTTTGTTTTGGTCGTCTTCTATGATTCTGAAAAAAATTATAGAACGTTTTGACGAAATCAATCAAAATAATTCAATTGTTATTTTAGGAAGTTCTTTTGTGGGAGCTCTTGCTTATACTTTCTCAGATAGTTTTTGGTTTAATGCTGTTGAAGCCGAAGTATATGCTATGGCTTCTTTATTAATCGCATTGCTTTTCTGGCTTGGTTTACGCTGGGAACAAGATATGGACAAACCAAAAGGAAATAAATGGTTATTAGTTATTTCTTTGGTTATCGGACTTTCGTTTGGAGTTCACTTTATGGCTTTATTGACCATTCCTGCAATTGGTTTTCTTTACTATTTCAAACACTACGAAAAAGTTACTATCAAAAATTTCATCATTGCAAATGCAGTAGTAATTGCAATTTTGTTATTTATTTTTAAATTACTTCTTCCATTAACGATGGCTTTCTTCGGTAAAACCGAAATATTTATGGTAAACAGTATGGGATTGCCCTTTAATTCTGGAACTATTTTCGTGGGTTTACTGTTTATCGCTTTCTTTTATTTTGGATTAAAATTTACAAAACAAAAAGGGTTGGTTTTCTACAACACTATTATACTTTGTGTTTTATTTATTCTGATAGGTTTTTCTACCTGGATGATGCTGCCGGTTCGTGCAAACGCTAATACTGTAATTAACGAAAATAAACCTTCAGATGCTACTGAAGTTCTGGCTTACTACAATCGTGAGCAATATGGGGTAAATCCTTTATTCTACGGACCTCAATACACAGAAGTATTTGCAGGTTTAGATGCAAAAACCCCTTATTTGGACAAAAAACCAAACTACGAAAGAGATTATAAAACGGGTAAATATATTATTACCAATAATTATAAAAACGCAGATCAGAATACAGATGACAATCAAAAGACGATTCTGCCAAGAATGTGGAGTACGGAAACAGGTCACATTCAAAACTATATTAATTTTACAAATCCACCTAAATTCAGAATAAATCCTGACTACGCTTACGAAGATGATTTAGGAAAATATGGAATTGATGCAAGTCAATTAAGCGAAGAAGAATACAATAAAGCAACTGCTCAACTGCGTAATGAAGTTGAAAAAACAGTTTCTGAATTTAGAAAAGCTTATGCGCAAAAACAAATCGACAACGAAGGTTATGTTAAATTCCTAAAAAGTTATGGCGATTATTTAATAATAGAAAAACCATCAACTGTTGATAATTTCAGTTTTATGTTCGAATACCAATTTGGATATATGTACTGGAGATATTTGATGTGGAATTTTGTTGGACGCCAAAGTGACGTTCAGGGAAAATACGACAATCTTGACGGAAACTGGATTAGCGGAATCAAACCTCTTGATTCACTGCATCTTGGTTCTCAGGATAATTTACCTTCAGATGTTTTAAACAATAAAGGAAGAAATGTTTACTTCTTCTTACCATTTATTCTTGGACTTATTGGCTTAATGTATCACGCAAATAAAGATCTTAAAAGCTTTTATGTGCTTTTAGCATTATTCTTATTCACCGGAATTGCTTTAAAAATATACTTAAACGAAAGACCTTTTGAACCTCGTGAAAGAGATTATGCACTTGTAGGATCTTTTTATGTCTTTGCCATCTGGATAGGTTTTGGAGTTTACTCATTATATGAAAGTATTCAGAAATATATTGCTCCACGAATTGCCGGACCAGTTATTATTGCCGGAAGTTTATTGGCCGCACCAATACTAATGGCGTCTCAAAACTGGGATGACCACGATAGATCTGGCAGATATACTGCAGTTGCAATGGCTAAATCTTATTTGAGTTCTTGCGATAAAAATGCTATTTTATTTACTATTGGAGACAATGATACCTTCCCGCTATGGTATGCCCAGGAAATTGAACATTTCAGAACCGATGTAAAAATCGTAAATACCAGTTTATTCATGACAGATTGGTATATAGATCAGATGAAAGCTAAATCATATGAATCTGACCCTTTGCCAATATCATTTGTGCATGCAGAATATGTGGGAGATAAATTAGATTACGTAGCTCACATTCCTAAAATAGAAACACGTTGGAATATTAATGACTTTATTAGTTTCATTAAAAACCCGAAATCGACTGTTGGCTTACAAAACGGTCAAACGATTCACTTTTATCCAACAAATAAAATCAGGGTAAATGTTGACAAAGCTCTGATCATTAAAAACAAAGTTGTAGACGCAAAATACAATGATTCTATCGTTCCTTATATGGATATCGATATTAAAGGAAGTGCGATTTACAAGAATCGTTTAATGATGCTTGATATTTTAGCTAACAATAACTGGAAACGTCCAATTTACTTTAGTGGAGGTGCCTTTGATGATGAAGATTATTTATGGCTGAAAGATTATTTACAATTAGACGGAATGGTTTATAAATTAGTTCCTGTTAGAAACAAGCCTTCTAAAGATGGAGGACCTATGGACATGGGACAAATTGATGCCGATAAAATGTACGACATTGTAATGAAATGGGATTGGGGCAATAGTGAAAGCGACAAAATCTATCACGATCCTGAAACAAGAAGAAACAGTATTACATATCGTACAAACTTGTCTCGTTTAATGTATAAACTTATTGAAGAAGGAAAAATTGACAAAGCTAAAAACGTTATTAATCTGGCTATAACAAAAATGCCTTTAGAGAAATATGGTTATTATTCGTTAGTAGAACCTTTTGCAGGAGGATATTATCAAGTGGGAGAAACTGCAAAAGCACATGATTTACTTGATAAGCTGGTTCAAAAATACAGAGAGAATTTAGACTATTATAAAACTTTAACTGCAGGAGATCAGTCAGATTTAGCAATTGATATTATTACAGATATTGAGCGTTACAGAAGTCTATTGCAGGTTATGAAAGAAAATAAAGATTTAGCTTTCTACGAAAAACACAAAGCTACCTTTAATACCTATGTTAATATTTTCGAGCGCTTTGGCAGAGAAAAAGAATAATAAGATACGAAAAACATATTAATTAAAAAAATGTAGCGTTATTGAAAAATAGCGCTACATTTTTTATTTTTACATATATCAAAAAATAATTTCAAAATGAGCTTTTATTGGGTAAAAACAAATTCATTTATAAAAACGGTGTTTTCTAAATATTGTTGGGATATTCCAAACAATGAAAAGAAAATCTACCTCACTTTTGATGATGGCCCTACTCCTGAAATTACCGATTGGGTTTTATCTGAATTGAAAAAATTTGATGCAAAAGCGACTTTTTTCTGTATAGGAAAAAACATAAAAGCCAATTTAGCTTTATTCGAAAAACTTATCGTAGAAGGACATTCAATAGGAAATCACACGATGAATCACGTTAATGGCTGGAAAAGTCATACCAATGATTATATTGAGAATGTAAAAAATTGTGCTGCCGTTTTAGAAGAAGAAAAAAAAGAAAAAACCTTGATATTTCGCCCGCCTTACGGTAAAATCAAAAAAGAGCAATCGAAGATTTTGAGAAATCTAGGCTACAAAATAATAATGTGGGATGTTCTTAGTGCCGATTTTGACCAGAGTATTACACCAGAAAAATGTCTTGAAAACGTTATTAAAAATGTAAAGTCAGGTAGCGTAATTGTTTTTCATGACAGTATTAAAGCTTCACAAAATTTAAAATTTGCGTTACCTAAAACACTGCATTTTTTAAAAGAAAATGGATTTGCATTTGATATTATTCACTAATATCGCAGATAGTGTTCTTTATACGCTAAATTGATCCTGAACAATTCCGATAATAGTATTAGCATCAAGTTCTCCGGATTGTCTCCAGATCATTTGCCCTTCTTTATAAATCATTAAAGTAGGAAGTCCTTTAATACGTAATGCTTCAGCCAGTTCCTGATTTTTATCTACATCAATTTTAATCACTTTGGCTTTATCGCCTAGTGCAGCAGCCACATCTTTAATAACAGGATGCATTGATACAGATGATTCGTTCCAATCAGTGTAGAAATCGATTAACACCGGAACTTGAGCATTTATAAGTTCTCCAAATTTTGACATAAAACCAAAAATTTAATTCTTTTAATCTTTTAAAAAGAGATAATTAATACAAATGTAGCATTTTTAACGAATTAAGCCACATTGTTGCCTTTTTTTAGTTCAATTACTGTTATTTCCGGCATGATACCAACTCGTCCTGGATAGGCATGAAATCCAAAACCACGGTTTACATAAACGTATCTTCCTACATTTTCATATAGTCCTGCCCATTGTTTATAAATATATTGCGCAAGACTCCATTTAAAATATCCAGGAATCTCAATTCCAAATTGCATTCCATGGGTATGGCCTGATAGTGTTAAATGGAAATTTTTAGGATGATCTTTAATTTCAGCATCCCAGTGACTTGGGTCATGACTCATCAATACTTTAAAATCGTCCTGGTGCACATTTTGCGAAGCTTTATTTAAATCTCCTGCTTTTTTAAAATTTACACCCCAGTTTTCAACTCCCACAAGTGCAATTTTAGCGTCGCCTTTTTGAATATAAGTATGCTCGTTTAATAATAGCTTAAATCCTATTTTACTGTATAGATTTTTAATTGCCTGAAAATTTTCTTCTTTTTCTCTCTCAGAAGCCCACGTAACATATTCGCCGTAATCATGATTTCCTAAAACGGAAAACTTACCGTATTTATATTCTTTTATTCTGTTGAATGCAGTAAGCCATGGGTTCATTTCTACGGCATGTGTGTTTACAATATCTCCGGTAAACAAAATTATATCCGACTCTTGTTTGTTAATCAAATCAATCGCATAATTTATTTTTTCGGCATTATCGAAACTTCCACTATGAACATCTGAAATCTGGGTAATTTTAAAACCATCAAAAGCATCGGGCAAATCAGGAAAAAAGATAGTTTGCTTAAACACCTTGAAATTATATTTTCCTTCAAAAATTCCATAAATCAAAGATAAAAATGGTATAGCTGCTAAACCTAAGGCGACCTGGCTAATAAACCTACGTCTATCAGGCATTATTTCTTTTCTTGGAGCATTATATATAAAGTAATTTAAAATACTTGCCCCTACTCTAAAAATATCTTCTCCAAATAAAATAAGTGTCATTACAATTTTTGGCACATAAATCAATAGCATCAATCCTGTTGTAAACATGAATTGTCTGGTTTGACCAACAGAGCGATCTACCTGCGAAAAAGAGTAAATAATAAATAGTAAAAGAAGTATGCTTATAACCTGATAACTAACCAAAACCCATCTTAATTTGATCAAGGTACGAAAGGCCTGATAAGAATAAAACTCAATAAATAAAAAAAGAGCACAAAGAATTACAAAGCGGATTATCATGTAGGTATAGTTTTTAACAAAGTAACAAAGAATGAAAATTTTATTGCTTTTTATTATCAAAATTTTAACTCAAAAAAGAAACAAAAAAATACATAGATTATTGCTGTTACTAATAACATCAATAATTTCTCATGATTTATACAATTTAAAATTATTAATTCATTTTTGTACAGCACGTGCAGTATTTTAAAACATTAAAATTATTCAGAAAAATTAAATGAACTTATATAACATATATAGTGAAAAAAAATCTTGTTAGTCTAATTTTTGAGAACCCAATTGTTTATTTTTACACACTAATATTTTTTATATGTCAACTCAAAAACGTCTTTTTCTTCTAGATGCTTATGCATTAATTTTTCGTGGTTATTATGCCTTTATAAAAAACCCGCGAATTAACTCAAAAGGAATGGATACATCAGCGATCATGGGCTTCATGAATTCGCTTTTAGATGTTATAAAACGTGAAAAACCAGATCATTTGGCGGTAGCTTTTGACAAAGAAGGAAGTCAGGTAAGAACTGAAATGTATTCTGATTACAAAGCAAATCGTGATGCAACGCCTGAGGCTATTAAAATTGCAATTCCATATATTCAGGATCTATTAAGAGCGATGCATATTCCTATTATTGAAATAGCCGGTTGTGAAGCCGACGATTTAATTGGAACAATTGCCAAACAAGCCGAGAAGGAAAACTACAAAGTTTACATGGTTACGCCAGATAAAGATTTTGCACAATTAGTTTCTGAAAATATATTTATGTACAAACCTGCCCGAATGGGAAATGGTATTGAAATTTGGGGTGTTCCTGAAGTTCTGGCAAAATTTGAAATCGAAAGACCCGATCAGGTAATTGATTTTCTTGGAATGATGGGGGATGCTGTCGATAATATCCCGGGATTACCTGGCGTTGGTGAAGTTACGGCCAAGAAATTTCTGAAAGAATTTGGTACGATGGAAAACCTTCTTGAAAATACACATTTACTGAAAGGTAAAATGAAAGAAAACATCGAAGCCAATAAAGAAAAAGGAATTTTATCAAAAAAACTGGCTACAATAATCTGTGACTGTGATGTTGCTTTTAATGAAAACGACTACGAACTTTCGCGTCCGGATATCGAAAAAACCGATGCTATTTTTCAGGAATTGGAATTTAGAAGAATGGCAGAACAATTTGATAATTTATTTAGAGTTGGCGGTGGAAATGAATTAGCAAATAAAGATGACGAAGCAAAATTATATAAAAAACCACAACCTAAAAATGAAGATCAATTTGATCTTTTTGGAGGTGGCGCAACTGCAAATGAAGATATTGAAGCTGGAAGAATTTCATTTTACAATACTTTAGAAAGTACATCCCACTCCTACCAGGCGATTGAGGGTGATTTGGGAATAAAATTACTTCTACAAAACTTACAAAAACAAACTTCTGTTTGTTTTGATACCGAAACAACTGGATTAGATGCTTTAAATGCAGAATTGGTTGGAATTTCTTTTTCTTATGAAACAGGAAAAGGATATTATGTTCCGTTCCCGGAAAGTCAGGCCGACGCTCAAGCTTTGGCAGATAAATTCAAACCGTTTTTTGAGAATGAAAACATCGAAAAAATTGGTCAGAATTTAAAATACGATTTAAAAATTCTTTCTAATTATGGCGTTACCGTAAAAGGAAAACTTTTTGACACCATGATTGCGCATTATTTGATTAATCCGGATATGCGCCATAACATGGATATTCTGGCAGAAACGTATTTGAAATATTCTCCAAAATCAATTGAGACATTAATTGGAAAAAAAGGAAAAAATCAAATTACGATGCGCGATGTTCCACTTGAAGATATCAAGGAATACGCTGCAGAAGATGCTGATATTACTTTACAGTTAAAAGAAGTTTTTACGGCCGAATTAGATAAAACGGAAACCAAGAAATTATTTGATGAAATCGAAATTCCGCTAGTAAGCGTTTTGGCTGCTATGGAAACCGAAGGAATTCGTTTGGATGTCGAGTTTTTAAAAGCAATGTCTACAGAAATGGAGGTTGAAATTAAAACTTTGGAACAAAATATTTATGAAACTGCGGGAGAGAAATTCAATTTGGCTTCTCCCAAACAATTAGGGGATATTTTATTTGATAAACTAAAAATTGGTGGTGCAAAACAAAAGAAAACCAAAACAGGTCAGTATGCAACAGGAGAAGAAGTTTTGACTTATTTGGCAAACGACAATCCAATTGTAAAAGAAATTCTGGACTGGCGCCAAATGGTGAAATTACAAAGCACTTATATTTTGGCCTTGCCAGAACAAGTCGACAAAAAAACATTGCGCGTTCACACGGATTATATGCAAACTGTTGCCGCAACGGGACGTTTAAGTTCTAATAATCCAAACTTGCAAAACATTCCGATTCGTACCGAAAGAGGCCGTCAGATTCGTAAAGCATTTGTTGCCCGCGATGAAAACCATACTTTAATCTCTGCGGATTACTCTCAGATAGAATTGAGAATTATTGCCGCTTTAAGTGGTGAAGAAAATATGATTGCCGCTTTTCAGAACGGAGAAGATATTCACAAAGCAACCGCTTCAAAAGTTTTTGATGTTCCTTTAGAAGAGGTTACACGCGAACAAAGAAGCAATGCTAAAACAGTAAACTTCGGAATTATATACGGTGTTTCTGCTTTTGGATTAAGCAATCAAACTTCATTATCAAGAAGCGAAAGCTCTGCCCTGATCGAAGCCTATTACAAAACCTATCCAAAATTAAGATCTTACATCAACGAGCAAATAGAATTTGCACGTGAAAAAGGATACGTGCAAACTATTTTAGGCCGTCGCCGATATTTAAAAGATATTAACTCTGCAAATGCGGTAGTAAGAAGTGCTGCCGAAAGAAATGCTGTAAATGCTCCAATTCAGGGAAGTGCTGCCGATGTCATTAAAATCGCGATGATCAACATTCACAAAAAACTAACAGAAGAAAACTGGAAATCTAAGATGTTGCTTCAGGTTCATGATGAGCTTGTGTTTGATGTTCAAAATGATGAACTCGAAAAAATCCAGCCTATGATTAAACACGAAATGGAAAATGCTTTTATAATGGCGGTTCCTTTAGAAGTTGAACTTGGTTTGGGTAAAGATTGGCTTGCGGCGCATTAATAATTTTAGATTGTAGATTTAAATTTCCAGCTACAATCTTGTCATTTCAAAAAGGAGAAATTACACTAGAGACAAAATAAAAAAAAGACTGTTCAAATCAAATGAACAGTCTTTTTTTTTATGACTTTTTAAATTTAAACTTTTCTTGTAGATTCTCTTTCTTTCAGTTTAGTTTTAATTACGATAGTTTCATAATCTGAAGTTTCACCTTCTTTTTCTTCTAAACGTTTGATTAATTGTTTGGCAGCAACTTCTCCAATTTCAATTCCGTGTTGACTAATTGTCGTCAAACTTGGCGATAAACGTCTTGAAGCCAGAATTCCATCGGCAAATCCTATTATCGAAATATCTTCGGGAACTTTATATCCTTTTTTCAAACTTACTCTTAAAGCGGCAACTGAATCATTTTCATCCAGAGCAAAAATAGCATCAATTTTATTATCAAAGATTGCATCAATTTTAGCTTTCATATCATCCTCAGAATCGGTACGAAGAATAATTTTTTCATTTAACGGAATATTATTGTCTTTTAAAGCTTTTAAATAGCCATCAGCTCTTAGTTTTCCAACACTTAAATTATCGACAGAAGAAATCAGTGCGATATTTTTACATCCTAAATTAATTAAATGTTGCGTTGAATTTAAAGCCGAATCAAAATCATCAACCACAACTTTATCACATTCTACTTCATCTGCAATTCGGTCAAACATTACAATCGGCGTTCCGTCATTAATAATGGCCGAAAAGTGACTGTAATCCTGCATTTTTTGCGCTTCTTCTGAAACAGAAAGAATAAATCCGTCTATAGTTCCGTTGCTCAGCATTTCAAGGGTATGAATTTCTTTTTCCAAAGATTCATTAGAAATACACGTAATTACATTATATCCTTTTTTATCGGCTACTTTTTCGATACCACTAAAAACCTTTGCAAAAAAGGAGTTTAATATATTAGGTATAATTACACCGATGGTTTTGGTTTTACGATTCTTTAAATTCAGACCAATAACATTAGGTTTGTAATTTTTGAGTTTGGCATACTCCTTAATCTTCACTTTCGTTTGCTCACTAATTTCCGGGCTGTCGTTTAATGCCTTAGAAACTGTCGATACAGAAACACCAAGTTCTTTCGCAATTTGTTTTAGAGTTGCTTTAGCTTTCATTTAAAATTATTTTATGTAATTAATACAAATATAGTAGAATTACCGAAAATAAAACAAAAAACACACTTTGCTAATTAAAATCATACGGCCTTTTTAAAAATAAAATAAAAAAACATCGATTTTCTAAAACCGTACTTCTAAAAATTTCGTTAATACCTTAATAATATGTTATTAACCTTATTAAAAAACCTTTAATTATGAAAAACGAAGTTAAAATTCATGAAGTAGATCCTTCATTGAATAACAGAAGGAGCTTTCTTAAGCTCAGTGGCTTAACATTAGTTGGCGCAGGTTTGGTTTTTGCTGGTTGCAGCGATAATGATAACGACAATGATATGCCAGACGACACATCATTGCCGGGAATCAGAAATGGTGTTTTTGATTTAGGTTCTGGAGATTTTGGCGTATTGACTTACGCATACGCTCTAGAGCAGCTTGAAGCAGATTTTTATACCAAAGTTGTAAATGCTTCAACATTCAATGCTACTTTTAACGATATAGAGCGTCAGGTTCTTACTGATCTGTACCATCACGAAGTAATTCACAGAGATTTTTTCAAAGCTGCTTTAAGCGGAGCACTTCCTGATCCAAATTCTCAACTACTTCCTTCTTTAGCCTTTAATTATGGTGCTTTAAATTTTAACAGCCGCACTGAAGTTCTTGCTACTGCAAAAGCATTAGAAGATACGGGAGTTGCTGCTTACAACGGAGCCGGAAAATTAATTAAAAATGCCGATTATTTAGTTTTGGCCGGAAAAATTGTTTCTGTAGAAGCAAGACATGCATCAGCCATTAGAAGTTTAATTAATCCAAACTCTGCAGATTTTGCCGGAGACGATATTATTAATACATCTACCGGATTAGATGTTGCTAAAGACCCTTCTAAAATTCTGCCTATTGCAGGAGGATTTATTACTACAAAATTTAGTGCCAATTATTTACCTTAATCTTAACTAGCTAAAACTTAGAAATTATGAATATTTTAAAATTTATAGAGACCTTCACTGACGATAGCTTAATGACAAGAACTGGTTCTCGCAGAGACAGTTTTTCGCAGTTTGGGAACATAGGAAAAACATTGGCATATGCATCAATTCCATTCGGATTATCTGCAATGGCAAATAAAGCATTAGCAAAAGACATTACTGCAACACCTGCAACTCCAATTGGAGCTTTGCAATTTGCATTGACTTTAGAATATCTTGAAAACGAATTTTATGCAATGGCTTTAGATTCAGGAGTAATTCCTGCATCAGAAAACGGTGGTCGCGATTTAAAGGTTTTTCAGCAAATCGCAGCACATGAAGCCGATCACGTATCTTTTTTAATTGCAGGACTGGGCGGAACAGCGAGTGCTAATTTTGTTCCTAAACCTACTTTTGACTTTACCGTTGGCGGAACATTTAATCCTTTTGGAGATTACCCAACATTTTTAGCATTGGCACAAGCCTTTGAAGATACAGGGGTAAGGGCTTATAAAGGCCAGGCCGGAAATTTAATTACTACTCCTGATTTATTAACTGCAGCTTTACAAATACATTCTGTAGAAGCGCGTCATGCATCAGAAGTAAGACGTTTACGCGGATTAAAAGGATGGATTTCTAATGCTGAAAGAGGTGCCGGAATGCCGGAAGCAACTCAGGGAGTATACGCAGGTGAAGGAGTTACAATGCAGGCAGGTTATAATACGGCTACCCTTTTTGGAGCCGCAGCAGGATCAGAAGCTTATGACGAACCACTGGGAACACAACAAGTAGTAGATATTGCAAATTTATTTATTGTTTAACAAAACAATCCTAAATATTGAACCACCTTCGCGTTATTGTGAAGGTGGTTTTTTTTATTGTTTTAAATAAAAAACTGAAGCCCTGATTTTCAACAGATAAAATAATCTTTTCAGGTATTTGGTTTTAAAATAATTAATTGTACTTTTGCATCCCCTTTATTGGGGATGGAATGTTTAATTAAAATAATATTATGGACGCATTAAGCTACAAGACAATTTCAGCTAGCAAAGCCACTGTAACGAAAGAGTGGATCGTTGTAGACGCTGAGGGTCATAACTTAGGTCGTCTTGCTTCAAAGGTTGCGATGATCTTAAGAGGTAAGTACAAACCAAGTTACACACCACACGTTGACTGTGGAGATAACGTAATTGTTATCAACTCAGAAAAAATTAACCTTACAGGTACAAAAATGAATGACAAAATTTACATGCGTCATACAGGTTACCCAGGAGGACAAAGAACTTTAACTGCTAAAGTATTGCAATCTAAGAATCCTGCATTATTAGTAGAGAAAGCTGTAAAAGGAATGTTACCTAAAAACAAATTAGGAGCAGAACTTTTTAGAAATCTAAATGTTGTTGTAGGATCTGAGCACAAACAAGGAGCTCAAAAACCTAGAACTGTTAACCTAAACGATCTTAAGTAATGGGAGTTATTCACAAAATCGGTAGAAGAAAAACCGCTGTTGCACGTGTATATGTTTCTGAAGGAACAGGAAAAATCACTGTAAACAAAAAAGAATTCGCAACTTACTTTCCAACTGCAACTTTACAATACAAAGTTTTACAACCAATGTCTATGACAGAAAATGTAAACAACTTTGACGTTAAAGTAAACGTTTACGGAGGTGGTTCAACTGGTCAGGCAGAAGCTGTAAGAATGGCATTAGCACGCGTTATGTGTGAAGTAAATGCTGAAAACAGAGCTATCTTAAAACCAGAAGGTTTATTAACAAGAGATCCAAGAATGGTTGAACGTAAGAAATTCGGTCAGAAGAAAGCTCGTAAGAGATTCCAATTCTCTAAACGTTAATATTACCTGTCTTGTACATATGGTACAAGACATCATCAATTTATTGAAATTAAAAAACACAGTTGTTGTTGCTCTCCTACCGAGGTAGGAAATAGTTTAGCATCTAAATGTATAAAGCCTGGGAAACCGCCATTTATGCATTGCTAATCAACAGAACGTAAACTAGTACAAAATGGCAAACAAAATAGAAGTAAAAGACTTACTAGAAGCAGGTGTTCACTTTGGACACATGACTAGAAAATGGGACCCAAACATGGCCCCTTACATTTATATGGAACGTAATGGTATTCACATTATCAATCTATATAAAACTGCAGCAAAAATTGAAGAAGCTAATGAAGCTTTGAAAAAAATCGCTGCATCAGGTAGAAAAATCTTATTCGTAGCTACCAAAAAACAAGCTAAAGACATCGTTGCTGAAAAAGCAAAGGCTGCAAACATGCCTTACATCACTGAAAGATGGCCTGGTGGAATGCTAACTAACTTTGTAACTATCAGAAAGGCAGTTAAAAAAATGTCTTCTATTGATAAAATGAAGAAAGATGGTACTTTCATGACGTTATCTAAAAAAGAGCGTTTGCAAGTTGATCGTCTACGTGCTAAATTAGAGAAAAACTTAGGTTCAATCGCTGACATGTCTAGACTACCAGCTGCATTGTTCGTAGTAGATATCAAAGCTGAACACATCGCAATAAAAGAAGCACAAAAATTAAACATTCCAGTTTTCGCAATGGTTGATACGAATTCTGACCCAAGAGAGGTTGATTACGTTATTCCTGCAAATGATGATGCTTCTAAATCAATTGACAAAATTTTATCTTTAGTTACTGCTGCTGTAATCGACGGTCTTTCTGACAGAGGTTCTGA
>Ga0247806_10000794_pt1 | contig 17280 bp, 17 predicted proteins | sample UWRJL059202B1_FD_179935 | JGI IMG/M metagenome (GOLD analysis project Ga0247806, IMG submission 179935) | Plant litter microbial communities from Arlington Agricultural Research Station in Wisconsin, United States - UWRJ-L059-202B-1 | ecosystem: Environmental > Terrestrial > Plant litter >... | reverse complement strand
GAAATGTTTACCATGTTCAGCTTCAGCCACCAGTTGCAGCTCCTCCGTACCCTTGATCAACTGCGCAAGGCCCTGGCGGAACAATTGCTGGTCATCAACTAAAGCTACTTTTATCTTTTCCATGATTGCTAAATATCAACGTTGCTGTGTAAAGGTAATTCAATCACGATCTTAAAACCGTTTCCCGGTGAAGAATCTATGGCAAAAGAAGCATCGATCATGTGCAGGCGGCTTTCAATGTTCTGCATGCCCATCCCCATTTTTTTGTTGGGGTCGATCGTAATGCCTTTGCCATTGTCGCGGTAAGTCACTACCAGTTTTTCATTTTCCCGGTTAAAAATGATGATGGCGTTTTTCGCTTCGGCATGCTTCACGGTATTGGACAATAACTCCTGCAGCACCCGGTACAGCGTTAAAGAATTAAGTTGCCCGGTTTTGTCCATGAGTTCACCGGTATGGTTTTCCAGTACGAGGTGCAGTTTGCCCGACAGGTTGAAATGGTCGCAAAGCTCGTGCAGCGCATATTCCAGGCCAAACAGTTCCAGCCCGGGCGGCGACAAAGCATGCGAAATATTCCTTACCGTGGTGATGATGTTATCGATCAATGGCTTGTGGTGCTTATCCTCCGGGGCTGTGGCGCCCATCACCATGCGCAGGTTAGAGAGGGCCGAACCCACATCATCGTGCAGGTCGCGGCCAATGCGCTTGCGTTCTTCTTCCTGTGAATGGATCACGGAGTGGAGTAATTTTTCCTGGTGTTCCAGTTCGGTCCTTTGCATGGCTTCGCGTTGCAGTAGCATCTTTCGCTGGTAACGCACAAAGAAGAAGATGAAAGAAGCTGCCAGGATGAAAGTACCCGCCATGGCGAACAGCAACAGCAGGAAAATATTATCGGTTATTTTTTGCATTTCAGAAATCCTAGGGTAAATAATAGGTACATGAGTAAAACCAGGGTAGCGTGCATATTCCACACCACGGTAAAACTGGCTCTCGATTCCTTCAGCATATAATTGGAAAAAATAAAAAGCATGAAGGCGCCGGAGAAATAAAGGAAGATGCCCGTGTTGAACCAGAAGGCGGGATTCTGCAGCGGCTTAACGATCGATATATCGGTAAACAGCAAGGCAAAATAGTTTACAGATAGCAGCATGATCACCAGCGCTTCGAGCGACCGCGTATAACTGTTGAACTGGTAAAGATCCTGCACATAAACCGTATTAAGGATGCAGGCAATGAGGAAGCAAACCTGTATGGCGCTGATCGTTTTTTTGCCGGGTAAAAGCACCCGGTAAAAACAAGTAAAAAAGAAAAACTCAACAACCGTATAAATGTGCGATACGGGCAGGTTGTTCATCTTATTCCAGATCATCGCAGAGGCGGCAAGGCTTACAACGGCACTTGTGAGCAGGTAGGCTAAGATGATCCTGGCCATCGCGTTCAGTTGTTTTAACTGCAACGCCGCCACAGAAATTGGGAGCAGTATCGCCAGTGGCACTACTACTCCCATAAATACATTCTTCATTGATTAGTCGTAAAGCGGGCTATCGAAATCACAGGCCTGGGGACAAGGTTGTGTAAAGTCGTAAATGGAACTTACCTCCACGGTCGATCCGTCTGTTGCCGGCACATGGGTACTCAGGATATCGGTGCCTTTTTCACTTACAGGTACCAATACCACTTTGGCCGTCATCGGGTCGGTGGTGTTTTCCATGCACAGGTAAGCCCTTACGGCAATGGCTTCCGTGTGAAAGTTGGCCAACTGCACGATGTCGTCCATCGGGATGTAAAAAGCGTGTATGTAACTGTTCGGATCAGGGGTAATGGCTTGTGGTGCTATAAAGGAGCGCCAGTTTTGGGTTAATGTTTCCGCTTCGTCAAGTGGAATGGTGTCTGTTGGAGGAAGGATAGGTTCTGCCATAAAATTTAATTTAGGGGTTTATGAAATTTGATTAATCAAATATAATGAAAGGAGGTTAGGAAAGGAAGCCGTTTACCAATCGAATTATACAAAGCTGCGGCCATAGCCGGTATGCCTTGTAATTAATTTTTCCAAAACTATTATGTACTGCATCCTTGCGTAAATATTTTACTTTTGACGGCGTGTCACTTTCTCTTGAAACACCGGTTAACAACAACTTTGGCAAAGAAAAAATCATATTGGCCCGAACAATTTAAGAATCTGGTGACGGAAGATATGGCGCCCTACTGGCATCACTTCGACCTGCGACCCGTAACCAACCTCAACGACGAAGGACTTGCCTATGTGCTCAGCCGGGTGAAAGGCATTTATATGCTCGACCTGAACGAAACCGAAGTAACAGATGCCGGTATTAAAGTATTGCCTCAACTGGAGTACATCAATGAGTTGCGAATGAAAGGACTGCGCGGCGTAACCGATGCGGGCATGGAAGACCTTAACCGCGTAAAAGGACTTACATTCCTGCACCTCAAAAACACGTCCGTTACCATCGACGGTCTCCTGAAACTCGATGCACTTACCGGCCTTACAACATTGATGTTTTCAGATGATGAAAAGGAAGACATCTCAGCAAAGATGCTGCAGCTAAAAGCCATGATGCCGCACTGCCAATTCGTGGTGAACTCGAAGCCTTATTATTTTGATGAACCCGGCTGGCCCGTTTAAAAATGCAACCTTGCTGATATTATAAATATCGTTCAATCAACCTAAATAAATTTTATCCCTGTTACTTTTGTAGTGATGAAATGTTTCACCTTCTTCATGGCGTTCCTGGTATTGGCACTCAGTTGCCTGCCCTGTGCTGATGCTGCGCCGGTTGGGAAAGGAGAAAACATGAAGACCGAAATTTCAAAAACAAACGGACAACCCGAAAACGATCATACCGATGATTGCTCTCCCTTTTGCACCTGCAACTGCTGCGCCGTTTCCAGCTATGTTACCGTGCCTTACCAGCTCGAACATTTTCGTTTGACTTCCGCAGGCATAACTGCCGCCCACCTGCCGTCCAATATTGCTTCCGTTTCTTTGCCCGTGTGGCAACCTCCCCAGTTGGTTTAATTTTTTGCCACTTGTTCCGGTTATTGCCAGCAATGGCATGTGTACTTATTTGGATCTAAATGATGCCGGGACAAAACTGCGCAACTGCCCGCAACCTTACATTTTCACTTATTGAACCTATGCCTGCAACCCGCCATTCGGGGTGCGCTGCGGCAACTGGTTAAAAATAATTTCAACCCCATGCTTGATAAGATCATTCAATTCAGCATCAAACACAAACTGGTGATCGGTTTGCTCACGCTCGCCCTCGTTATCTGGGGCGTTTGGAGCGCTGCCCGGTTGCCGCTCGATGCCGTGCCCGACATCACCAACAACCAGGTACAGGTGATCACGCGCACGCCTACGCTGGCCGCGCAGGAAACCGAACAACTGGTAACCTATCCCATCGAACAAAGCCTCGCCAATTTACCCGGGCTGCAGGAAATGCGGTCCATATCCCGGTTCGGACTTTCGGTGATCACGATTGTATTCAACGATGATGTAGACACTTACTTTGCCCGGCAACTCATCAATGAAAAATTAAAGGAAGCCGAAGAAAAAATCCCCAAAGGCATCGGCACACCCGAACTCGCACCTGTAAGTACCGGCCTGGGCGAAGTGTACCAGTACATTATCCATCCAAAAAAAGGCGCGGAAAATAAATACTCGGCCATGGACCTGCGCACGCTGCAGGACTGGATCGTAGCGCGCCAACTGTATGGTATCCCCGGCGTTGCCGAAGTCAATAGTTTTGGCGGGCTGTTGAAAGAATACGAAGTAGCCGTGAATCCCAACCGGCTCAAAGCCATGAACGTTACCATTGCCGAGATCTTTTCAGCGTTACAAAAGAACAATGAAAATACCGGCGGTGCCTACATCGATAAAAAGCCCAGCGCTTATTTTATCCGCGGCATCGGGCTCATCGGTTCTATGGACGACATCCGCAATACCGTGGTAAAAAATGCGAACCACATTCCCATTCTCGTACGAGATGTGGCCGATGTGCAGTTCGGCAACGCGGTGCGCTATGGCTCCGTAACCTTTAACGGCGAGAAAGAAGTGGTGGGGGGCATCGTAATGATGCTCAAAGGCGCCAACAGCGCCGCCGTGGTGGAAAGCGTAAAAGAAAAAATGGAAGTCATTAAAAGGGCCATGCCCGCCGATGTGGAAATTGAATCCTACATTGACCGCACCAGCCTGGTAAAAAGAGCGGTGGCCACCGTAAAGATCAATTTGATAGAAGGAGCGCTCATCGTGTTGCTGGTACTGGTGTTGTTCCTGGGCAATATCCGCGCAGGCCTTATCGTTGCCTCGGCCATCCCATTGTCTATGTTATTTGCCCTCGGCATGATGCATGTCTTCGGCGTCAGTGCCAACCTCATGAGCCTCGGCGCCATCGACTTTGGTTTGATCGTGGATGGCGCGGTCATCATCGTGGAAGCTACCCTGCATTTTTTAGCCGTCAAACAAATAAGCGGCAGGCTCAGCCAGCAACAAATGGATGAAGCCGTTGAAGGCAGTGCAAAAAAGATGATGCGTTCCGCCGCTTTCGGCCAGGTCATCATCCTCATCGTTTACCTGCCCATCCTTTCTTTGCAGGGCATCGAAGGGAAAATGTTCCGCCCCATGGCGCAAACCGTAGGCTTCGCCATTTTGGGCGCGCTGGTATTATCGCTTACCTATATCCCCATGGTATCGGCTTTATTCCTTTCAAAAAAAATCACGCATAAAAGGAACATAGCCGACAGGATGATGGGTTTCTTTCAACGCCTGTACAACCCGCTGTTGCAGGGCGCCATCAAAATGAAATATTTTGTTGTTGGCATGGCGCTCACCATACTGCTCCTTACCTTTTTAATTTTCAGCAGGATGGGCGGCGAATTCATACCGCAGTTACAGGAAGGCGATTATGCCTTTCATTGCATTCTACCGCAGGGCACTTCGCTCACGCAAAGCGTTGAAACGTCCATGCAGGCCAGCCGCATCCTCCGTTCTTTCCCCGAAGTAAAAATGGTGGTGGGCAAAACCGGCAGCGCCGAAGTACCCACCGATCCCATGCCGCCCGAAGCCAGCGATCTCATCATAACCCTCAAGCCAAGAAGTGAATGGACAACCACGAAGGATTACAACGAACTGGCCGCCATGATGATTGAAAAACTGGAAGTGATACCCGGCGTTTTCTTCGAAGCATCGCAACCCATACAGATGCGGTTCAACGAACTGATGACAGGCGTACGGCAGGATGTGGCCATCAAAATATTCGGCGAGAACATCGACACGTTGGCGGCCATCGGCCCGCGCGTTGCCCGCATCGTTCAATCCGTGAAAGGAACCACGGAGCCGCAGGTGGAACGCACTACCGGGCTGCCGCAGATCACCATTCAATACGACCGCGCAAAGATGGCCGGTTACGGGCTCAACATCGAAGACATCAACAATACCATCAGTACTGCCTTTGCCGGTAAATCGGCCGGCGTTGTTTTTGAGAATGAAAGAAAATTCGACCTGGTGGTGCGGCTCGACAGCATCAGCCGCACTTCCATCGACGACGTGAATAATTTGTACGTAGCCACTACCGACGGCAACCAGGTGCCGCTGTCGCAGGTGGCTTCGGTTAGTTTTAAAGAAGGTCCCGCACAGATTAGCCGCGAAGAAGGCCGCCGCAGGATCGTTGTTGGGTTCAATGTGAAAGACAAGGATGTGCAATCGGTGGTGAAAGACATCCGGCAACAATTGAACGCCGCCAACATTTTACCCCCGGGATATTATTACACTTATGGCGGCACTTTCGAAAATTTACAGGAAGCTTCTTCCCGGTTGAAGATTGCCGTGCCGGTTGCCCTTGCCCTTATCTTCCTGTTGTTGTATTTCAGCTTCGGTTCCATGAAGGAAGCCGCACTCATTTTTACAGCCATTCCTATGAGCGCGATCGGCGGTGTTTTTGCATTGCTGCTCCGCGGCATGCCGTTCAGTATTTCGGCGGGCGTAGGATTCATCGCGTTGTTTGGTGTAGCAGTACTGAATGGCATCGTACTGATTTCTACTTTTAATCAACTCGCCAAAGAAGGTGTGACGGATGTGATACAAAGGGTGTTGGAAGGCACGAAGATGCGACTGCGTCCCGTACTAATGACGGCCACAGTGGCTTCCTTTGGCTTCTTACCCATGGCCTTCAGCAGCGGCGCCGGTGCGGAGGTACAAAAGCCGCTGGCAACGGTGGTGATCGGCGGACTCATCACCGCCACCTTCCTTACACTCGTGGTGCTGCCGTTGCTCTACATTATTTTCTCCCGTAAAAAGAAATTACAAATGAAACCCAATACCGTTGCGGTTATCGTTACCGGTTTGTTGTTATCAGTCCAAGTGCAGGCACAGCAGCTACCGTTAAAAAGAATATCGGAAACCGAAGCCATTGCAGCCGCCAAAGCCAACCTGCAATACCAGGTAAATGCACAACAGGTAAGTAAAGGACAGTTACAGGTGGGGACGGCTAACCTGCTGCCGAAGACCGGTGTCTTCGCGGAGAATGAAGACCTGCGGCCGGGCGACAGCAAAGGTATTTTGAAAGTAGGCGTTTCCCAAAGCATTGCCTGGCCCGGTTTGTACAAGGCGCAGAAAAAATTATATACCGAACAGGTAAAATATTTTGAAGCGAACACCGCCGTGATCGATGCGGAATTAAAAAAGGAAGTAAGAAGCACTTATTACCAGCTTTGGTATTTGCAGGAGAAACAAAAGTTGTACAGCCGGCTCGACAGCATCTACCGTTCCCTCGATGCAGCCGCACGGTTAAAAGTAAAAACGGGCGACAGCCCGGGCCTCGACAGTATTTCCGCCAATGTACGCATGCGCGAACTACAGGCTATGATGCAACAGGCCGGGAGCGAAGTACATGTGCAACAACAGGCGATGATGCAATTGCTGAATTCGGGAGAAGCAATTTTACCACCCTCATTGTCACTGGCGAGGTTACCGGTGCCCGCAGCTTTAACGGATAGCCTGCATCCACTGCTCGCGCTTCAATCGCAAAATATACAGATCGCGAACGCCGCCATTGCTGTTACCAAAAATGAAAACAAGCCAGAATTTTCCGGCAGGTTTTTTACCCAGCGATTGTACGGTATGAAAGATCCTTACTCGGGTTTTTCCGTAACAGCAGCCATTCCCCTGTTTTGCGGCAAAGCCTATAAAAATAAACTGGCCGTAACGCGGGCGGAGATGACCTTGCAGCAAAAGCAACTGGAATACGGCACGCAGGTGTTGACTACGCAACGGTTACAGGCTTTGCAGGAAGTGCAGAAGAACAATAGTTTGTTGTTGTTTTATGAAACGGCCGGTCTTAACCAGGCAGATCAACTCATCAAAGCCGCTTCGCTGGCCTACCGCGCCGGGGAATTCAGCTTTGCGGAACTGTCGCAGTTCATTGCGCAAAGCATCGGCATCCAGAAAAATTATTTGGAAAGCCTCAATGCTTATAACCAATCCGTGATACAATACAATTATTACATCAATCAATAAGATTAAAAATAAATCAAGATGAAAAAGTACCTGGTCCTGTTACCCATACTTATCGGGATATCGCTTGCCGCCTGCAATGCACCTGGCAAAGAAGTGGTTGCAAAAGAAAATAAGGAAGCACCGCATGAAGATGAGCACGAAGATCCCAACAAAGTAACGCTCACCGATGAGCAAATAAAAAGCGTGGGCATCGAACTGGGCAGCATCGAGGAAAAGCAACTCACCAGCGCGCTGAAAGCCAACGGCGTTTTAAAAGTGCCGAATCAAAACAAGGCCATCATCAATTCCATTTACAGCGGCATCATCAAATCCTTGCTGGTACAGCCCGGCAGTCCCGTTTCAAAAGGACAAACGATTGCCACGGTTTCCAATCCTGCGTTTATACAGGCGCAAAGCGAATACCTGAACATCAATGCAAAGATCAGCCTCGCAGAACTCGAAGTAAAAAGGCAGCGCGAACTGAATGCCGGTAATGCCGGCGCGTTAAAGAACCTGCAGTCGGCCGAAACGGAACTGAGCACGTTGCGAACGGCCCGCTCCACATACGCACAACAGATACAATTAATGGGCGTGAACCCGGGATCCTTACGCAGCGGCAAACTCGTGTCGGTACTCGCGGTACGCAGTCCCATCAGCGGCGTGGTGAGCGAAGTAAAAGTACAGATGGGCAGTTACATCGACGTGAGCACCACGGTGGCCGAAGTGGTCGACAACAGCCAGTTGCACCTCGACCTGTTCGTGTACGAAAAAGACCTGCCATATTTAAAGAACAACCAGCTTATCCACTTCACGCTCACCAACAATTCTGGTAAGGAATACGATGCGCAGGTGTATTCGCTCGGCTCTTCTTTTGAAGAAGGCAGCAAGGCCGTATCGGTACACGCGAAAGTGCAGGGCGATAAAACCGGGCTGATCGATGGCATGACGATCACCGCGGCCATCAGCCTCGATAAACATGCCAGTCCGGCCGTTCCCTCGGAAGCCATCGTTAACGTGGCCGGGCAGGATTTTATTTTCGTGCATGTGGGCAACACCACGGGTAAAGATTCAACTGCGCACAAAGAAGAAGGAAAAGAAGGAACACACAAAGAAGAAGCCGGGCAGGTTTTTGAAAGGATACCCGTGGCCAAGGGCACTACCGACGTAGGTTATACCGCCATCACCTTGCTGAAGGAAATTCCACCGGCTGCAAAGATCGTGGTGAAGGGTGCATTTTTCGTACTGGCAAAAATGACGAATGCCGGCGGGCATGAACATTAAGATTTATTCATCAACCATAGAATATGAAACATACGATAGAAAAAGAATTGCCAACCGGGGAGCAGCACGTACACACGGATGATGACGGCCATAACCATGGAGGTGAAGAACCCGCAGGCTGGAAAGCGCATTGGCCCTTGCTTATAAGCCTCGGCATTTTAATAGTGATGCTTACGCTGGAATTTGGATTTAGCTATGTGCCTTTATTCCCTGTGGACCTGGCCATTTATTTAATTGCCTATTTACTCGCCGGCTACAACGTATTGCTGCTTGCTTTCCGTAAACTGAAGCGGCTCGATATCTTTAATGAATTTTTCCTCATGAGTGTTGCTACCATCGGCGCCTTCAGCATCGGTTCTTACAGCGAAGGCGTAGCCGTGATGGTGTTTTACGCGATCGGCGAATGGTTCCAGGATGCGGCGGTTAACCGGGCGAAGCGAAGCATTAAAGCATTGTTGGATGTGCGGCCCGAAGCAGTAACCGTTTTGCGCGAAAGCCAATCAATCGTCGTTCATCCCAATGAAATAAAGCCGGGAGAAATCATTGAAATAAAGCCCGGCGAAAAAGTAGCGCTCGATGGCGAGTTGGATGTTGAAGCTGCCAGTTTTAATACCGCCGCGCTGACCGGTGAAAGCAAACCCGCTACCAAGCGGAAGGGGGAACCCATACTCGCCGGCATGATCAACCTCGATAAAGTGGCGCAGGTAAAAGTAACCGCACTTTTTAAAGACAGTAAGCTGAGCAAAATACTGGAGATGGTGCAGGACGCCACGGCCCGGAAATCGCAGACCCAATTGTTCATCAGCCGGTTTGCAAAAGTGTACACGCCCATTGTTTTTGCACTGGCACTGGCCCTGTGTTTTGTGCCTTATTTTTTTACCGATCCGTATGATTTCAATGGCTGGTTCTACCGCGCGCTTGTGTTCCTGGTGATCAGTTGTCCCTGCGCATTGGTGGTTTCCATCCCGCTCGGGTATTTTGGCGGCATTGGCCTCGCCTCCCGCAATGGCATCCTGTTCAAAGGTTCCAATTTTCTCGACATCATGACCGGCGTGAACGTGATCGTGATGGACAAAACCGGTACGCTGACGAAAGGCGTATTCAAAGTACAGGAGATCGTGACCGATGATTTTGATAAAAACGAATTGTTACGCATGGCTGTTGCCCTTGAAAAAAATTCCACGCATCCCATCGCCAAAGCCATTGTTGAATTTGCCGGCGAAAAATTCAATGGCGTAAAAGCGGAACAGGTAGAAGAAATTTCCGGCCATGGGCTCAAAGGGGTTGTAGAAGGAAAGACCGTACTCGCCGGTAACAGCAAGCTCCTGAAAAAATTCAACATTGCTTACCCGCCAGCCATTGAACAATTGGTGGATACGGTGATGGTGCTCGCCGTTGAGGAACGCTACGTTGGTTACATTACCATCGCCGATGAAATTAAGGAAGATGCCAAACAGGCCATCGAAGCCATGCACGGGCTGGGCATTGAAACCGTAATGTTATCCGGCGATAAAAATTCTGTAGTAGAAAAAGTGGCGAAAGCGTTGGGCATCGGCAATGCTTTCGGCGACTTGTTGCCCGAAGGAAAAGTTGAAAAAGTACAGGCTTTAAAAGACCGGGGCAGGCGCATCGCCTTCGTGGGTGATGGCGTGAATGATGCGCCGGTAGTGGCATTGGCAGATGCCGGCATTGCGATGGGTGGACTGGGCAGCGATGCTACGATTGAAACAGCGGACATCGTGATTCAGAATGATCAGCCCTTAAAGATCGTGGCGGCTATTAAAGCCGGGAAGATAACAAAGCGCATCGTTTGGCAGAACATCAGTATTGCTATGCTGGTGAAGATCATCGTGCTGCTGCTTGGCGCTGGTGGTATTGCTAACTTATGGGAAGCCGTAATCGCGGATGTAGGCGTAGCGTTGTTGGCCATTCTCAACGCGGTGCGGATACAGGGGATGAAGATTTAGGAAAAGAAAGCAGCATTGCAGCAATGTATTTCTCTGTGTTCTCAGTGTCCTTTGTGTTGCTCTGTGATAAAAAATTTTCACAGCGTGTCACGGAGAAGTTGCACAGAGGGATCAGAGTTAATACGTGTTACCGAATGTCTTTGTGAGTAAACTATCAATTTTAATGTACTCTTTACCTTCTAAAATGATTTGTTGTCATTGCCACACTTTTATCATACTTTGTATATACTGATAAAGCCTTTCAATTATTTCAGGATAAAAATGCCCTAATTAATGTGCAAGACGGTGATTTAAGCATTCTTCTCGCAAGCTTCTATATAATAAAATTTATCTGCTGAGAAAAACAGATTTAGAGATTTTTGAATTAACTCTTGAATTTGGTTATAGTTTATTGAAGAAAATAATTTTATGTCAAACATTCCGCAATTACAAATGCACAAGAATAATTTGTTGTATGAGATATGCTAATATTCCAAGAATTTATTTGTAAGGAATCTGAAATTCTTTTTACTTCACCCTCTAATGATATGTAGGGTTTCCCTACTTGATGTTTGAAGAATGTTTATACAAGTTAAGTCAAGCCCATCCTCCATGCCTGTACCTAAGCTTTTTAATACAGCCTCTTTTCCTGCAAATCTTCCAGCAATAAATCTTGTAACTTTATTTTTAAAATAAAGATTAAGCTCTTCTTCAGAAAAAATCCCCTTGAGTAGTTCAAGATCTGTTGACCAGTTTAATTTTTCTGTGATGGCATGTTCTACAATATCGTATCCTATTCCGATAACCATAATTTAAAATTTCTAATCTATTTCCATAGTATCATAAATAGCTTGTAAAAGCTCATCAACTGCGCTTCTTCTTTCAGAGTCTTTCGGCAACGATTTAAATTCATCAAGATTTTTGGCAGCTTTAACCGTTTGCCGGGCTATTTTTATAGCCATTTCGAATAGGAAATCAGAAATTTCGTGATATTTAGCAGTATCTATCTTTATAGCATCTTTGAAAACACTTTTCTTTAATTCCTCGGAAATAGAATTCTTTTTTAAATATTGAAGGGTATAAAAACCGCCATGATGAACAAGTAGGTTTCGGCAGAAAACTATTTCATCGAAAACTTTCTGTTCTTTCATATTAAATGGCGTCACTAATAGCAAATCTTTAAACAGTCCGTTTATTGCCTTTGAGGTTCCGAAATCATAGTTTTCAGCTAATGCGAATCCTATGTTTTTTTCAAACTCTCCTTTAAAAGAAACTATTGTAGAAAATTCAATTTTAGGCTCGCCCCTTTTACAAGAAAATTCAGCAATTAAGGACGGAAATAAATTAACTATCGCTGCAAACTGATGTTTGCAAAACGCTTCAAAATAAGCCAATAACCCTATACTGGCGACTTGAGATGCAGGATTTATTTCAGGATAAAAACGGTCATTTTTATGATTTTCTACTACATAAAACAAACTGTGATATTCCATCTCAAAAAGTAAGAACGGAGCTATTTTTCCTGTAAAAAAATCATATGTTTTATAGCTATCTCTCATTTAACTTTCATAAATGGCAGATTTAGTTTCCATATTAAAATGAATTTTGCCACCATTATTTTCTATAAGAGAGAGAAATAAAGCATATCCTTTTAAAATTGCATTCTGCCAATCATTTTTGGATCTGATAGAAACTTCAAAAGTATTTGTCAACTCTTTTACTTGAGTAAGAATTTCATTACTAACTTTTGTTTGATATTTAAAAAAGTTTTGTTTTTTAGCCTCATTAAATATAATTAAAGAAATAGCTTCCTCTGTAATTGTTGCCCTTGCGCCATCTTCAATCATATCAATATGTAAATTGCTTTTTCTTTTTCTTTTCATCATTGATCTGGTACACGGAGACCATCCTAATATGGCCGCAAATGTGTAATGAAAAATGTCATGAAATCTATAGAAGTCATTATCAAATGAGTTATCATCAATAATATCTCCCGATTGAACGCCATTGACTAAGATCTTTACTTTTTTTCCTTGGCTATCATTAATAGTCTCAAAATTTACAGTAAATTTTCGTGGAAGTTGCTCTGCCTCCTTAAAATCGGAATCGAAATATATTTTAGATTTTACCATTATTTTTTTGTTTTCGCAGTTGATGCCTTTTTTGTAAAATTTGTTAGACTATCAATCTTATTGCTAAGCACTGAAACATTCGATTGTAATTTATTGTATGTTGAATCGGAGCTTATTTCTTCTGCTTTCTTTTTATAACCAAACTCAACGGCTTCTTTTAATTTGCTTGCATCTGTCCAAACCTTAACAGTTAGCGCACTTAAAAAAGCAATTACTAACAAAGCCAACATCTCAAATTTGGATCTTAAGCTTCTTACCTCATCTATTCTTTTACTAAGAACATTTGGTGAGGTAAGTTCACCTTGACTTAACATTTGAACAGGTTCATCTGGAATTTTAGTCTGCTTATCATGATCGCCATTGTAGTCTTGTGGAGCATCCAAATCTGCGAACCACATTGGAAAGTATGGGGTGTCATTACTTAGAACAATATTAGCAGGCCCAGCATTATAGACTGAAAATAATAAATTTCCTTCGAATCCTGGATCAACATGAAATCCAGACACATTTACTAATCCTTTAAATTTGATGCCAGCTTTAATCGAAATAAAAGCAATTTTATCTTCTGGTATTTTCACATACTCTTTTGTCAATAGTAAAGCAAATTGTCCCGGCTTTATTTCAATCTTTTCATTAGGCTTAAGATATTTTACACCTCTCGGAGATGAATCTGTTTGAAAGACTTGTGCTCCAAGCGACAACTCATAAGAGCCATTTTTAATTCTCTCTTCTACAAAAGGAATTATTATGTTGTGCGCTTTAAGTTTTTTTGTTAAACTAGTTGTTCCTAAAAATGCCATATTCAAAGGTACTTATTATTTTAAATTTTTATTTATGTTCCACTTAGGAGGAAACCAAAAATTAATAGGGCTAGGATTGACTCTTAATACTTGCTTAATTCTCAATCTATCACTATTGCCCTTAATTTCAGGATGTTTTACCCTTGCATATTTGTCTACCTCACAAAATATATTTTGACAATCAATTAACTGAAGGGAGCGCCCCCACAAATTCTTAAATGATAAACCAAGTCTTTCAAACTCAATTTCTTGTCGCTCAGTTACTAACTTTATAATATCTACATTACTTAGCCCTAATGTATCTTGAAAACATTTACTTATCCCACCTTTTGCTCCTGGTCCTGCAACTACAAATTCAGATTCAGAAAAGTTTATAATAGGCGAATAATTAATATCAATTAAAAGTTGATAAGCTAAAAAATCTCCTAATCCTGGAAATGATTTTAATAGTTCAAATGCCTGTTGCATTTTTTTCGTATCACTTAATTTTTTATACGTTTCTTGCTTTAAGATTAACTCAATTAATTTTAAATGATTTGAGTGCTTTCTTAGATGACCAAAATAAGATTTTCCCGAAGGCATTATATAAGCGGCAGAGTAAATAGTTTTATTTGAAATGGCATCCGATAATATTTTGTCATATTTATCAAAGGAATAACTTTCAAAAGTCAGATCGCCAACCTTTGAACGAAGTAGTTCCCACGTTTCTATCTTATTAAAAAGTTTAAATAAAAGAATTCTGAATAAAACCTCTTTCGGAGTATTAGGCAGAGTGTCATTATAAATAACATTTTTTATTAAATATTGACTAACTCTATCAGAAGCCCTATAAACATTAGTAAACTTATAATGATTTATTATTGGGTCTGATGACCAAGGAAAGGGCTTTCCTTCCAACCTATTAAAAAAAATGTCTTGTCGGATCGCAGCAAATTTCCAGTAACTGTCAAAAACCTCGGTTGGCTTCGTTGGTAAAGGAATATGAATTGTTAATCCCGATTGTATTTTTTTTTTGGAGTCTTTTTCAACTATCCTCATTGTCTTTCAATAATTATTTGGGGAAATTAATCGGATATATAATTTTCCATCAATTTCATTAAATTTTTTGCGTCTTCTTTTTTTAATTTATCAAGGTATTCCACACCAATATAACAATTTAATCTTTCGAGTTCTAAGCCAGATTCACGAGCAATGAATTTTCCAAGATTTATTAAACCCAACCAATTGCCGTAGGCTCGCCTATAAAGAAATTGTAGCGCATAAAAACCGTTTATTATTAGTCGTCCCTCACTTTTATAAAAAGTAACATGCTGTAAACAAGGAAAACCTTGAAACATTCCATTTGTATGGTCTTTTTCTGGATCAAAAATCGATGCTTGCAGTTTTGATCTTCGCTTAATTTTATTTTCTTTTAAAGACGAAATTATTAACTCTAATTGGTTGACAATTTTTTCACTTCCTTCATAAGCAATTAATCTTTCGAAATATGTCCCATGTCTATTACTTTTATCAATTCCCTTAAGCCTATTTAAGTTTTCAAGATATTGATTATAAAGGTCAAATCTATTGTGTTTTAAATAATGGTAGAGGGATTCGGGGAAAATTGTTTCTGAAACAGTTTCAACCGAAGCCATTCTATTAGTTTTTAAATGGGCGTTCAATATGTTTTTAATTTCAAAAGTCTCTTCAAAATTTGTTATAGATAATAATAACGGGGAGATTTCCTTCCCGCGATTATCAGAAATTTGCTTTAGCGTTCTATACCAAGCTTTTGAAAGATTTATGTCTTCAATTACCACCGGAGAGCTGCTCATGTTTAATCTTTTATATTTTCTAAATGACGATACTCAGCAAGCCCGCTGTAAGAATTATTCTGTATCCTAATAAATGAATTAAATTTTTTATCCTCAGAATAAACACGAACAATTCCTGGGTTGATTGCTTTATATGAAATCCCCCATTCAGTTCCTTTTATTTTCTCTAAGTGGTTGCCTTCTATTATAACACTGTCGGGCAATATTATATAATTTGATACCTCTAAATCAATAATTGCCGACTTCGGTTGTCTGTCAATTATTTTAAAATAGGAGGTGGGTATGTCAGACGATATAATTGTCTTTAAAATGACTGCGGGTTGGACCTTCGATAAGGCATTTGCTTTGTTATTGCTTATCAGTTTGTTTGCTTTGCAGTGAGTAATCAATGTTTTATAACCTGTCCCAAAAACAGAACAAACTGTATAGAATTGAATTGGTGATGCGCTGCCCATTACCCATTTTCTTTTGGAAAATTCTACTTGGATTCCTGCGACAGGCATCAATAATGATCCAGCAAAACAGTCAACCAAAAACTCTTCAGTATCACATGAGCTTTCCCCAGTGTTTTCAGACAAACCATCAATCTTAAAGCCATGTTTAAAAATATGATGCCCAAGCTCATGAGCACAGGTAAAGCATCTGCGAGGAAAGGGACGTTGATTTGAAAGAAGGATGGTAGGATTCTTTCCACCTCCTTGTATTAAATAAAGTCCCTCCATACTTATGTCCACAAATCTTACAGATACTTCTAATTGTTTACAAGCATCAAAAATATTTATGGGTTCAAAAATATTTAGACCAAGTTGTTCCCGAATTTCATCAGCTTTAAGCAAAGCCATTTTATAAATATCTGTCATTGACTTAGCTTATTTTGGAAGAATTTTTAGAACTTCTAAAAGTTTTTTAATGTCTTCCTCTTTTAATTTGCTTAACTCTCGTGCTGCAAACTTTAAATTGTCTGTCTCGTTTTCTTGTAATAAAAGCCAAGAAGTGTCAACCTCATACAAATTGCCAAATTGTACAATTTCTTCTGCGCTAACCTTTCTTTTACCTGCCTCAATTTCAGAAATTGCAGGTCGTTGGAGATTTAATTTATCTGCTGCTTGGGCTTGCGATAAGCCTGATAAAATTCGTGCTTCTTTAATTCTAGCAGCAATTTTTTCCCTTTCACTGGGAGTGATGTTTTTATCCATTTATAGCTTCATTTATAAGTTTCTCAGTAGCCTGTTTAATTGTTAATTGCTCCTTGGTCTTTTTGTTATGAAAAATATAACAGCTAAGCGGAATTTTCACCTCTAACTTCTTACCAATTCTCGCCATAGCAGTCAATAAGACTTGGCTCATAATAAAATTTCCTGGAGAACAATCTTCATTAATTATTGTGTCAACTTGAACTGTATTTTCGTTTATTTCTGTTACAGCTCTTATAATCTCTGATTTGACCAATTCGTATGTAAGAGTAGCCATTGTTGTAATTTCCTACAAATATAGTAAGAAAAACATACAGATAAAAATAATAATTTAAAAAATGGATTATTATAACATTTTTATCAATAGAATAATTATGTGTATTTATTGCCTTCACATGCAGCAATAAAAAAAGCCTTCGTTGAAAACGAAGGCTATAAGCTGTAGGGGAAGGGATCGAACCTTCACGAGGCAGTTAGCTAAAGTACAAAGTTCGGTGGTCGACCCCGGTCGTTACTGCATTGCTGCAACAACGGCTCTATACTTCGTTTGTCCTGTGATCCTCACCCCCGAGACAAGGGGGCATGTCTGCCAAAAATTTCA
>Ga0247806_10000792_pt1 | contig 17333 bp, 11 predicted proteins | sample UWRJL059202B1_FD_179935 | JGI IMG/M metagenome (GOLD analysis project Ga0247806, IMG submission 179935) | Plant litter microbial communities from Arlington Agricultural Research Station in Wisconsin, United States - UWRJ-L059-202B-1 | ecosystem: Environmental > Terrestrial > Plant litter >... | reverse complement strand
AATCTGAGAATACGGATGATGATGTAGACGAGTCAAGAATTAACAATACCGGTTCTTCCATCGCGCAGTTCTTCGCCCCTCCGGGTGTAGGTTATTCTGATGGGGGAGCCCGCAGGTGGGTAGTGGATGAGTTTTTACAAGAAACCACCGTTAGCGGTGCACAGGACCCACGTTTAGCGGTATCTTTTATCTTTAATAACGCTAATCCTGCTGGTCCGAATGCCACAATGGTTTACGGACAAACTTTCGCCAGCCGTTATGGCAATGGCCCTGACGCTAATGGCGTATGGTTCCGTAAGTTATTGAATGATCACTGGAAAAACGAGGAAGGTTTCCGCTCACCCAACAACTACCGCTTAATCCGCTATGCAGATGTGCTTTTGATGTATGCGGAGGCCTTAAATGGCTTAGGCAGAACTGCGGAGGCTTACCAATATGTTGATCGTGTAAGGCAAAGAGCAGGTTTGGCAACTTTAACTGTTGCAAAGCCTGGACTAAGCCAGTCACAGTTTTTAACGCAATTGAAACACGAGCGTGTAACAGAACTGGCAGGTGAAGGATGGCGCTGGGCCGACTTATCCCGCTGGGGTGACTTGAGTCCGACATTAGCGACAAGAGATCCTGATTTCACCGGTTTTATTGTAGGTAAACATGAATATTATCCTATCCCACAGAGTGATATTGATTTAAATTCAAATTTAACCCAGAATCCTAAATACTAAGGTAAGATTAAATACATGCTATGATGAACAAGCACATGTTAGAAGGATTTAAGCGCTATACGGTTGGACTGGCCATCTTGATTTCCCTAAGTATATCTTGCGGGAAATCAAGTAACCCAGTTCCGGTCGAGCCCGTAATTCCACCTATAACGGTAAGCACCTTTTCCAATCCCGTGATGAATGGAGCCGATCCTTCGGTTTTTCAAAAAGATGGGGTGTACTACTATTTACAAACCAACGGAACCTCCATCAGCTTATGGACCACTACTGCAATGTCTAAATTGAATGCTGCTATTCCAAAAATAGTATACACGCCTACAGCAGGCGCAGCCAATTCAAGAAACGTTTGGGCACCAGAGTTATTCTTTCTGGATGGCAAATGGTACATCTATTACACTGCTGGAAACGGGTCTGACCTTAGTCAGCGCACCTGGGTATTGGAGAATAGCAGTGCCGATCCAACCACCGGAACCTGGGTAGATAAAGGCAAAATTTTCAGTGCCGACACTGATTTCTGGGCAATTGATGGTTCCATTCTGGAAATGAACGGTAGCCGTTATTTTATGTGGTGCGGAAGGCCTGATGTAACCAATGTTAATTTAACGCAAAACATTTACATCGCTAAAATGGCAAATCCCTACACGATTACTGGATCGGCAACAAAGTTGACAGAACCTGAATTGAGCTGGGAAAAAGTTGGATTTGGTGTTAATGAAGGACCACAGGCACTCGTATCGCCAGATAATAAAACTTATTTAATCTATTCAGCAAGTTATTGTGGAACAGATGAATACAGTTTAGGGATGCTAAGTCTTAAAACCGGTGGAGATCCTTTGATAGAAGGCGATTGGCAGAAGTCTGCTCAGCCGGTATTCAGCAAACAGCCACAAAGCAGTGCCTTTGGCCCGGGTCACAATTCGTTTTTTAAGTCGCCGGATGGCAAAGAGAACTGGATTGTTTACCATGCCAATTCGGAAACTAACCAGGGATGTGCCGATAGACGAAACATTAGAATGCAGAAATTTACATTTAATACCGATGGTAGCCCAAATTTCGGTGTACCAGTAGCCACAGGATTGCAGATTAGCAAACCTTCGGGAGAACAATAATATGAAAAGACAGATCAATCGATACCGCATTCTACTGAGTATGCTGCTACTGTTCATCGTACAGGTGAGCGTGGCGCAAACGTTTAAAAATCCATTGCTTCCTTCAGGAGCCGACCCATGGAGTATCTACAAGGATGGCTATTATTACTATACCCAAACCATGCAAAATGAATTGGTCATCTGGAAAACCAAAAACCTGGCAGACCTTCACACGGCGGAGAAGAAGACCATTTTTGTTCCACCAGCAGATACGGCTTATTCAAAAGAACTTTGGGCGCCGGAGATTCATTTCATTGATGGTAAATGGTATATGTATTTTGCCGCAGATGACGGCGAAAACCAAAACCACCGCATGTACGTGATGGAAAATTCATGCAATGATCCTTTCCAGGGAAATTGGGACTTTAAAGGCCAGGTTGGCGATGCCACGAATAAATGGGCAATTGATGGCTCCGTGTTCAGCTACCAGAATCAGCTTTATATGATCTGGGCTGGATGGGAGGGAGATGTCAATCAGAAGCAGGAGATTTATATCGCTAAAATGAAAAACCCATGGACCATTGATGGCGAACGGTATAAAATTTCTACGCCCCAGTTTGATTGGGAAAAACATGGTGACTTAAACGATCCTAATAACCCTCCTCATGTAGATGTTAACGAAGGTCCTCAGGTTCTTGTGAATAACGGTAAAGTGTTTTTAATCTATTCGGCCAGTGGCTGCTGGACAGATTTCTATGCTTTGGGGATGTTAACGCTGACCGCTGAAGATCTTTTATCGCCTTCTTCATGGGTAAAAAGCACCCAGCCGGTGTTTAAGCAATCGCCTGAAAATGGGGTTTTTGCGCCAGGTCATAACTCCTTTTTTAAATCACCTGATGGAAAAGAAGATTGGATTTTATACCATGCCAATTCTGGTCCGGGCCAAGGTTGCGGTGGACAACGGTCTCCCCGCGCACAAAAATTTACCTGGAATGCCGATGGATCTCCAAATTTTGGTATTCCGGTTCAAGCAGGTCAGGAACTGAATATACCCTCTCAAATTAACTAAGCTGGCTCGGCAGAAGCCGGGCAACACCCTAAACTTGATATGATGAAAAAACATTTTAACCTATTATTATTACTGCTGCTTGTAAGCGTAACGTCAGTAGTAGATGCACAGGAAGCAACACCGGTTGTTGGCAAGGTATGGTCTATAGAAAAAGCTAATGCCTGGTACGCAGAACACAAATGGATTACTGGTGCTAATTTTTTACCTAGTACCGCCATCAACCAGTTGGAAATGTGGCAGGCAGCTACTTTTGATCCGGCTACGATTGATAAAGAACTGGGTTGGGCTCAAGGTATAGGTTTTAATACCATGCGGGTTTATCTCCATAGCCTGGCCTGGAAGCAGGATCCTGAAGGGTTTAAGAAAAGAATGGATCAGTACCTCAGCATTGCAAGCAAGCACAAAATCAAAACTGTTTTTGTATTCTTTGATGATTGCTGGAACAAGAAGGGTGTAATTGGCAAACAGCCGGCACCGAAACCCGGTGTGCATAACTCTGGATGGGTACAAGATCCTGGTGATCCTGATTCAAGAGATTCAGCTAATTTCCCGGCACTTGAAAAGTACGTTAAAGATGTGATGACGCACTTCAAAGCTGATAAGCGCATTTTGCTATGGGATTTATACAACGAGCCTGGAAACTCAGGTAAACTGACCACTTCTTATCCTTTGTTGAAAAGCGTATTTACCTGGGCCAGGGCGGTTAATCCGGAGCAACCGATTAGCGTGGGCCTATGGGCATGGGATTACAAAGAGTTGAATGCCTTTCAGGCCTTAAATTCTGATATCATTACGTATCATGATTATGAAGAACCAAAGTGGCATCAACGAGTAATTGACCTGCTGCGTTCCCATGGAAGGCCAATGATCTGTACAGAATACATGGCCCGTACCAAAGGAAGCCGCTTCGAGAATGTGATGCCAATACTGCAAAAAGAAAATATAGGGGCCATCAACTGGGGCCTGGTCGATGGAAAATCTAATACCAAATATGCCTGGGATACCCCGCTGCCCAATGGAGAAGAGCCTAAAGAATGGTTTCATGAAGTTTTCAGAAAAGATGGAACACCTTATATTAAGGAAGAAGTGGAGTTGATCAAAAAACTTAATGCTATAAATTAATTGCCACAAAGGGCAATTTCACTATCTTGTAGAACCAATCTAACCATTTATGATCATCAAAAAAAGCAGGGCAATAGCCCTGCTACTTTTTTGTAGCTTTTTTATTATTCAGTCTGTCACCGCTCAGAAAATATTCTTTCGGCACTACACCGTGTCTGATGGTTTAAGTGCCAACACCATCTGGGACATTGAGCAGGATGAGCAGGGATACATGTGGTTTGGCACCAAATATGGCCTGAGCAGATTTGATGGTTACAACTTCAAATCTTATCAATACCAGAAAGGTGTAAAGGGAAGTTTGGGAAATAACTTTATCCGTAAGATATTTAAGTACGATGCGAAAAACTTCTGGATAGGTACTGATGAGGGGGTTTATGTCTTCAACCTGGAAACAGAAAAGTTTAGCCTTTTTAAACCGCTTCAGCATTTCTTTATCAACGATGTCATTAGGGCTAAAAATGGTGACATCTGGATCGCCACCAAGGCGGAAGGAGTCTTTGTGTATTCGCCAAAAAGCCATAAAATTAAGCGTTTCCACACTAAATCCGCTCCGGCAATAGCCTCAAACGAGGTGTCTAAGATCCTTCAGGATGACGCCGGTGAAATCTGGATTGGCACCTACGATAAGGGAATTGATGTACTCAACCCACAAAACAATCAAATCAGGCGATATAATACCTCTTCGCCAACAGCAAAGCTTTCGAGTAATGTGATTCTTGATTTATATAAAGATGCTAATGGCGATATCTGGATTGGCACGATGGCAGGTGGCTTAAATCTCTGGACTAAGCAGACTAACCGATTTACGATCTACCAGAAATCATCAGGAAATTCCATCAGCGATAATATAGTGCGGGCAATTTATGAGCCTAAACCCGGCGTAATTTGTTTAGGAACGGAGAAAGGTTTAAACATCTTCGACCGGAAAAATAACCGCTTCACTGTTTATCAGAAAAAGAACCATGATCCTTTCAGCATTAACGACGATGCCGTCTACAAGGTTTTTAAGGACAGGGAAGGCGGCATTTGGGTAGGTACTTATTTTGGTGGCTTAAATTATTACCATGAAGGGAGTGCCGGCTTCGAGTTTTATTATCCTTCAGGTACCAAAAATGCGCTCTCAGGCAATGCCGTAAGTGCTTTTCTGGAAACAGAGCCTGGCCAGATGTGGATAGGCACAGAAGATGGCGGCTTAAATTATTTCAATACAGTGGATAAAACATTCCGCAAATTTCCTTTCACCGCTACGCAGGATAGCCTCTCTTACCATAATCTTCATGCACTTTACCGGGATAAAACAGGCAATATCTGGATCGGCATGTACACCGGTGGAATTAATATCCTCAACCCAGGTACCGGGAAAATAAAGCGGTATAAAAGTGATCCCAATAACCCCAGTTCATTAAGTGATAATAGCGTGTACTCCATTGATGAAGACCGGCAGGGGCGGGTCTGGGTATCCACCATCTCGGGCCTGAATCTTTATGATCCGCAAAACGACAGCTTTATTCGCATTAAAGGGAAAAATCTGGACAAGAGTTGTATCTATCAGGTTTACCAGGACGAGGAAAAAGTAATCTGGATTGCTACTTACGATAATGGATTGATCAGGATGGATCAGAATAATCACCTCACCCAATATGCTTTCTCGAATAAAGCAGGATCTATCAGCTCCAACAAAGTGATTTGCATGCTCGACGATGGAGAGGGGAATTTATGGCTGGGTACAGATGGCAGCGGACTGAATGTACTCGATAAAAAAACAGGAAAGTTTAAGGCTTTTGATGAAGAAAACTGGATCAGCAGTGCCGTCATTTATGGGATAGTGAAAGACCAGTTAGGAAATATCTGGTTCTCTACTAATAACGGCCTTTTTGGGTACAACCCCAGAACTAAAACCAAAAAGAGTTTTGGGAAATGGGATAACTTGCAAAGTCAGCAATACAATTATAAGGCATATTATAAAGATTTATCAGGTAAACTGTACTTTGGCGGCATCAACGGGTTTAATTCATTTCATCCAGCTGAGGTAAAAAGCAGTGCCGCCATACCAAAAGTTAGTTTTACTAATTTTCAGCTTTTTAACAAAGACCTGGAAGTGAGTGGTGAGAACAGTCCATTAAAGCAATCCATCAATTACACCAACGAAGTTATTTTAAACCACGATCAGTCGGTATTGAGTGTAGAATACGCCTCTCTTAGCTTTATTGCGCCTAACAAATTGCAATATGCTTTTAAAATGGATGGTTTTGATAAAGGCTGGAATAATGTAGGCAGCCAGCGCAAAGCCACTTATACCAATCTTCCGCCTGGAGAATACCACTTTCAGGTGAAAGTGATCGATGATTTGGGAACCGGGATTGGTAAAACTTCCAGCATTAAAATCACTATTCTGCCCCCATTTTATAAAACCGTTACCGCCTATGTTCTTTATCTAATCCTGTTGGTTTTAGCAGCCATCTGGTTACGCAGAATGGTCTATGAAAAAGCGCGGAAAAGAAATGAAATTAAACTGGAGCAGCTTAAAAACAAAAGTGAGCAGGACTTTTATAAACAGAAGATCGCGTTTTTTACAGCTATGGCACACGAAATACGGACACCGCTGTCGCTCATTATTGCACCCCTGGAACAGCTGCTTGCCGGCAAGGAAAAAGATCCGGAACGTATGAACCAGTTGCTAATCATGGATGAAAATTCGGACCGTTTACTTACACTGGTGAACCAATTGCTTGATTTCAGACGCATAGAAAGTGATATTTTTGAAATCCGTCCTGAACCTTTAGAACTGATTTACCTGATTAATACCATCAGGGATCGCTTTTCTCCAATTGCAACAAAAAAAGGGTTGGAGTTTGTTGTGGTGAGTGCCTTTAAGAGACTGGATATTCATGCTGATCCGGAGGCTTTAATGAAGATCCTAAGTAATCTGTTGATCAATGCTTTTAAATTTGCGAGGAAGAAACTTGAAATAAAAATCAATGCGTTACATATCACTGCCGATGGCGAAGAGATGATTTCCATCAGTGTGGAGGATGACGGCATCGGGATACCAGAAACGCAACTGGATTCCATTTTTGTGAAGTTTTTTAAGGTGTCTACAGAAGAACATCACTATACCAACCTGGGTGGCACAGGCATCGGACTGGCACTCGCAAAATCATTGAGTGAAAAACATGGCGGAAGACTGGAAGTCCAAAGTGAAGAAGGGCTGAAAACCATTTTTACGGTGCTCATCCCATTTCGCCAATTAGAAATTGCACCAGCCATAGCGGTGATGGAAGCGAACGAAGAACAGGATGGCAAACCAACGGTATTGGTGGTGGAAGATGACCCCTCGCTGCTGGATTTTCTTTCCAGAAGTTTTATGGCGGAAGGTTATCATACCCTGAGGGCGAAAAATGGGAAAGAGGCATTGAAGCAGCTGGATAACCATCAGGTTGAATTGGTGATTTCTGACGTCATGATGCCAGTTATGGATGGCGTTGAATTGTGTAAAATTATCAAGAACGATGTCGATTACAGTCATTTGCCGGTGGTGTTACTCACGGCCAAAACAAATACAGAAGCTGAAATACAAGGGTTGGAAAGTGGTGCCGACGCCTATATTTCGAAACCTTTTAAATGGAAACAACTGTCGCTGATTATCAAAAACTTACTTGAATTACAGGCAAATTTAAAACAGCGCTTTGCACAGAACCCACTCGTGGGCCCGGAAATACTCAACAGCGGAAACCGCGAAGAAAAGTTCCTGGGAAAAATAACACAAATAATCGAAGCAAGAATCGCTGATCCTCAGCTTTCGGTAGAAGATCTGGGTAGGGAAGTTGGTCTCAGTAGATCGAGTTTATACAAAAAAATCAAAGCTAAAACCGGTCACGTGCCAAATGAATTTGTCAGGTTGATCCGCTTAAAGATGGCCGCGAAATTATTGGTAGAACAGGAACATACCATTGCCGAAATTGGCTACATGGTGGGCTTTAATTCTCATTCGTATTTTAGCAAATGCTTTTATACGCAGTTCGAATTAACACCCACCGAATTTGTAGAGAAGCATCGGAATGGCGTATCAGATGAAGAAAACCGCCCCTTTACTATAACTTAATATTAATGATGGCCGGTTTTATCCAGGGCGAAGAAAAACGCACCGAAACCTGTTCACCGGGTTTTCCATTGGCCTGCACGTACACAATCATCTTGCCATGGTAAACTCGTTGTTTATTATCCGTATAGTCCGTCATGTCGCTATTATTTCCCGCTTCCATGCCAAGCAATCTGGCGTTTCCAACAATATCGCAGGTAATCTCGTCATCTGAAAGCAGCACAGGAACGCCGTCCTCATCAACAATCTGAAGCACGATCTGCGCCAGTCCGTCTTTTGCATTTACTTGAAGTTCCTCTGGTTGCACTACCTGAATAGCATACTGGCGTTTACTGGATTGAATTTGATGGCGGATCAGCGCTGTGCCTTTGTCATCCATACCCACTACCTCCAGCTTACCCGGCGCATAGGGAATATCCCAATACGTAATGCCATTCTTTTGATCATAGGCTTTCGTTTCACCTACAACTTGTCCGTTTAACTCTAGTCGCGCCTTTTTAGTATTGGTATAACACACCACCCTGATCAATTGTCCAGCCTGGTAATTCCATACTGGCCAGGCATCCATAGATGGTGCTTCCTCTTTCTGCTGCCCTTGCTCAGTTTCCAGTGCAGACCACACATCTGCAGCCGCCGCGCCTTCCTTAAGCGGGTAGGTGCCCAGGTAGGCCATTGGTTTCTCCGCCCATAGGGATTGACGGAAATATCCTCTCGGTTTAATAAAACCACCAAAATCTAATAGTCCTGAATAGAAACCGCGTGAAGGCCAACGGCCGGATTCACCCAGATAATCTATGCCGGTCCATAGAAACTGACCAAAGATATGCTCATTGTCTCTTACTGCCTTCCAGGCATCAAGGTCGTGGCGGTTTTCACTGCCAAAAATCACCCGCTTCGGGTAACGCTGATGATCCTGTGCGTAACGGCTTTCTGTGTAGTTGTAACCTGCGATATCCAGTGCTCCAGGATAGGCAGTTTCGTTTGACATGGCTACACCCGCCAGACCAGCAGTTACCGGACGACTGGTGTCATATTTGCGGACTACCGCAGCCAGCTTTTTGGCGATATCACCTAAATGCATCGCATCAGGGGCATCTTTTTTATAACCCCCAAATATTGGCTGCGTAAATCCACCTTCTTTAGTCCCTGCCAAAACCGGATGGGAGTAAGGATCGTTTGGGTAATCTACCTCATTACCAATGCTCCATGCAAATATCGACAGGTGGTTACGATCGCGTTTAACCAGGTCTGCAAGGTCTCTTTCTCCCCATTCTTTGAAGAAATCAAAGGAGCCCTGAAATCCAGGTGTGCCAACATTCCATCCCTCAAGCCACTTACGCTTAGGAAACTCCCACTCGTCAAATGCTTCGTCCATCACCAGAAGCCCTAATTCATCACACAAAGCATACAAAGAGGAGGCCTGAGGATTGTGACTGGTCCTAATGGCATTCACACCCAGTTCCTTCAAGGTGAGCAGGCGGCGACGCCATACCTCTGGATACATTTCTGCGCCCAGTACACCTGCATCGTGGTGCAAACACACTCCCTTTACTTTCATCTGTTTGCCATTCAATGCGAAACCATGGTCAGCATCAAAAGTGAAGGTGCGGAAGCCCGTGTTGACGGTAGACTTATCAATAACTTTTTTATTCTGCAGAACCGTCGTCCGAAGCGTATAACTTGTCGGAACGTCTACACTCCATAACTTTGGGTTGTTGACTTCCAGCTGTGTTTTAAACTCATTTTTTTGTCCTGCGCCAAGCGTGATTTTATTTGTTCGCTTTGCTACAATGGCGCCACTAGCGTCTAAAAGTTCGCTCAGCACGGATAGGTTAGCGCTTGATAATGACTCATTGTTTAAGCCAACCTGCACCTGCAACGTTCCTTTTTTACCTTTCACTTCTGGGTATGCGTATACACCCCATTGTTCCAGGTGCACTGTATTTGCCCGCACCAGCCACACGTCACGGTATATTCCCGATCCGGTGTACCAGCGGGAGTCAGCGTCCTGGCTATGGTCTACCCGGACCCCAATCAGGTTCTCCTGCCCATATTTTAAGTGCGGCGTAATGTCGTAACCAAAGGAGATGTAACCATTTGGTCGTTTCCCTACAGATTGTCCATTCACAAAAACCTCGCTGCGGTTATACACCCCCTCAAAATAGAGGTATAATTTCTTACCCTCGTCTTCCTTCGTAACTGTAAGTTTTTTCTGATACCAGCCTATTCCACCCGGCAAAAAGCCAGATGCGCTGGCTGAAGCCGGACTCAAGCGTTGTTTCACACTCCAGTCGTGAGGCAGCTGCACTTTTCGCCAGGTTCTGTCCTTGTCGGACACGGCAGCTTTACCATCCAGATCACCTAAATGGAAACGCCAATCGGCATTAATCTTTTCCGCCTCACCGAATCCGGCTTGCGCAAAAACTGCTGCAGTACTTAATAAATTAAGAAAGAGCGCGAGAATGGCGTGTTTAATCAGTTTTATCATCATGTTTTTGTCTTATGATCAGCTTTTACAAGTAGCTATTGTTTGTTTAAAAATAGTTTATTTCCCAACGATTACGGTGCCGCCATTTGGCAACATCACTAACTTGATTTTCTTGTCTTTTTGAACCTTAACCTTGTTCACTTGCGGTTTTTTATCTTTGCCATCTGCATACACCAGCACTTCCTGATCAGTTAACATGGGCAGTGAAACCAATATTGTTTTTTCCTGTTGCTCCGCATTGATGCCCGCAATGTACCAGGTGTTTCCATGCCGTCTGGCCAGGACACTGTATTTTCCCGGATAACCATCAATCAGCAGGGTTTCATCCCAGGTGGTTGGCACATTTTTCATGAAGTCTATCACATGCACAGGCATCTCCTTCAAATTGTTTGGGGTGATGCCGAAATTCTGAACTGGGGTTTGAAATAAGATCGCCGTAGCCAATTGAAACGTTTCGGTTGTCTTTCTGATCATTCCACCGTTATTCTCACGGTTATGGCGCTTGTTGAGTAACACAGGTCCGAAATCCATTGAACCTACCGTATTCCGTATAAAAGGGTGTAGCGTGGCGTTAAAGGCTTCCTGATCATTAGCCTGCTGCGTAAAGATCAGGTTTTCTGAGGCCAGTACGCCTTCACTGCCTACAAAGTTAGGGTACATTCTTTCCCAGCCGCGCGGCAGCGTGCACCCATGGAAGATAACCGTCAGTCCATAAGTGTTGGCGTCAGAAAGAATATCTTCATACAACTGCATGGTTGCTTGTTTGTCGCCACCAAAGAAATCCACTTTGATGCCTTTAATACCAAGGCGCTGCATCCAGGCCATTTCTCTTTTTCTATCCACAGCCGTGTTCATGCCATTTTTTGGCCCTTGGGGTGCATCATTCCAGAAACCATTTGAATTGTACCACAAACAAATGCCTACACCTTTATCTTTACCGTAGGCTACAAGCTGCTCTATTTTTTCACGACCGATTTTAGTATCCCACCAGTTATCCACCAACACAAACTCATAACCCATGGCAGCCGATAGATCAACAAATTTCTTTTGGTCGTCTAAGTTAATACTCCCGTCCTGCCATTCCAGCCAGCTCCAGGTAGAGCGTCCGAAGGTATAGTCTTTAGAAGCCTGGTATTGCGGTTCTACAACGTCGAAGGGGATGGTTGTTTCCACAATGGGCTTCAGGGTTGTGCCCACCGTGATGGTGCGCCATGGCGTACGACCGGGTAAAGCTATAGTAGGGTTTGCACGCCCCATGCCGTTATTTTCACCAGCTTCCGGAAAAGCAAGGGTGTATAAGCCGTCTTTTGTTCCTTCACTCAGTTTGCCTCCACTGTAGGAGCCATTCACACCAGTTTCGGAAAGTAAAACCCAACCTTTATCGCCCACATGAAAGAGCGCCGGGAAAGTGTAACCCAGGCCATATTTGGAGCGAATGCCCATCGCCTGGTCCACCGTATATTCTTCCTCATAACTTGGCTTGGTTTTTTTCCATCCACTCATAGGTGGTGCCTGCGGAGTTAGAAAGGTCGTGGTCACCGCAGGAAACCGATAGCCGCTTAATTCCTCCTCAATCACCAGGTTCGCTGCTTCACCTGTTTGAGGGATTTGGTAGCGGAAAGCAATATCATTGTTGCTCACGCGAAAAACAACCTCCAATTGGTTCTTATTGCCATTTTCGAACTTAATCACCAACTCATTGGCCTGGTACCTCACGGTACTCTTTTTTATCTTCTGCTCTGTATAAGTTTCGTCAATCTGGCGGGAAGATTTGGTTATCAAACGGAGGTTTGCAGACAGGTCTGCCTCGCTGCCACGTAAGCCTAAGGGCGATTTCTCCAGCATTTCTATACCCTCCAAAAATACCCGATAGGAGAGTTTGCCTTCCTCTAGTGATAAATTTACCTTCAGCTTCTCATTTGGACTGGAAACGCTGAGGTCTTGGGCAGATGAATTTGAAAAAAAGAATAACAATATAAATCCGTAGAAAATCGTCCTGGTTTTGGGCATACAAGTAATTAATAATTTTAAATCAGTAAATTAGATTCCAACAGGAAGGCGTGTGTTATTTCGTCTTATTTTTGTATGGAAAAGTGTAGTTTATAAATTGGTTAGTTTAACAGGCAAAAAGTAAATATTATTTTTTAAATGTAAGAATAACGTTTAATAATATGCCTTAATAACGTTGAAAATCTTGCAAAGAAAACATTAAATTATAGCGTATGTCTAAACCACTTTACCAACTTTGGTTATATAACGATTGGGCAAATCAATTACTTTTTGATGGGTTTAGTAGCCAAGAGGAAGTCATTCCAGCATCTTGTATGCATTTATTATGTCATATGACCAATGCACAAAGCATTTGGGTAAGCAGAATTACCGGTAGTGAACCTGTTGTAAGTGTTTGGCAGGACCATAGTCTGGCCGATTGCGAAAAATTCCATAAAATGTCCTCCGATGCCTTGTCACAGATCATGGAAGAGGAAAACGATGGACAACAAATCATTGTCAGTTATACGAATACAAAAAACGAAAGTTATCGCAATTCGCGACTTGACATTTTGTTGCATATCTTCAATCATGCCACTTATCATCGGGCGCAAATTGCCACAGCGATGCGGAATAGTGGTCTTGAACCTATTAATACAGATTATATCACCTATGCCAGGATGCAAGATGCATCAGGTTAAGTGATGGTTGGAATGGACGTAGAAATTCTACTTCTGTAGCCGCTTATACTTTTGACATCTTCTCTTCCGCCAGCTCAAAATCTTCCTCGGTTACTTCGGGTTCTTCCTGAACAACCTCTGCCTGTGGATCATATTGAAACTCCACACACATCGGGAAATGGTCAGAACCACAGCTGTTCATCCGTTTTATGGTCGATAAGGTGAAATCCGTGGAACAAAAGATATGATCAAGTGGAAAACGAAGAAAGAAGTACTTTGCGTTAAAACTGTTAAAAAATCCCCTTCCGCGGCGTGGATCCAATAAACCACTAATTTTGCCAAACAATTCTGTGGTGTAACTCCAGGCCACGTCATTCAGGTCGCCCGCCACCAGCACAGGAATCTTGCTGTTCTTCGCTTTTTTCGCGATCAACAAAATCTCTTTGTCCCGCTCCGTAGACCGTGGATTCTCTTGTGGCACAGGTGGTTGCGGGTGCAGGCAATGCAGCTTCACCAATTGTCCGGATAACAGTTTGACATTCACCTCTATAGAGGGAATATCATCCTCCACAAGGTAATTTATCGATCCACCAACCAATTCCAATCTTGAATACAGCAACATGCCATAGGTGTTTTCCAGTGGTGCCCGTAATTGATGGGGGTAAGCCTCAGAAATAGGATCCATCTGATCTGCCCACCATTGATTTGTCTCCACCAGGAGGATCAAATCCGGATCGCATTCGCCAATTAATTTATGGTAAGCATCGCTCTGGCGGTTCTCCTGATAAACGTTCGCAATTAATAGTTTAATGTTGTTTTTTCCTGCCGGATGGCGGCTTTTCAAAATTTGTTTGCGGCTAAACCTGGTAAATGGCAATACCAAATAAAGGAGATAAATCAGGTTAATCACCAGTAAACCCAAAATCAATCTTTCGCTAAGTGATGGTGGAAAAAACCATAGGGATAAGGCAATAATCAGCGCGTTTAAAAATAGTTTTTGTAGCCTAGGGTACTCAAAAACGCGGAATATCCAGAAGTCGTGCCTAATAAATGGGATAGCTGTGGCCAGGATTAGAAAGATGCCAATATAGAAAAGTAAGTCGTTTATAAGCAATGTGGACGTGTTTGAGGCACAAAGATGAGTATTTTTATTTGACATTCCGCTTAGATAAATAACCGCTATACTTTAGCTATTATCATCCATGGATGGTAATTTTGCAAGGTGAAAATAGAAGAAGAAATACAGCATGATTTTATCAGTCCGCAGCAGCGTGCACTAACTAATATCATCTTCACGGGCAACTGGGTATTAAATTCACTGGCTGTTGCCTTGAAACCTACAGGTCTGTCTTTACAGCAATTTAATGCACTCAGTATTTTATATGGGCAACCAAAACAAACCGCAACGGTAAACTTGATTAAGGATCGCCTGATTGACAGAATGCCGAATACATCCAGGCTCCTTAATAAATTAATGGAGAAAGGTTTGGTGGAGAAGGAACGGAATGCCGGCGACCAACGTGTGGTTTATATAAAATTAACACCTGGAGGTGCCAAATTAAAAGAAGAAGCCCGCAAGCTGGTAGATAATTTAACCGTTAACCTGAGCGAGCAGCAAGCAAATCATTTAAATGATTTGTTAGAGATAGTGAGGGTTAAATAACACAATAACATCTTTGAAAAACAATAGATCATTATGGAAAACAAAGCAATTTTACTGGATAAAAGACCTGTTGGAAAACCAACTATGGACGATTTCAAGTTCGTAACGGAAGAAACTCCTGCGATAAAGGACGGTGAGTTTTTGTTGAAAACTGCATACGTGTCCGTTGACCCTTATTTAAGGGGGCGGATGATGGATGCAAAATCGTATGTACCACCTTTTAAATTAAATGAACCGATGTCATCAGGCGTAATCGCCGAGGTGATCGAATCGAAACACCCTGACTTCAAGACGGGCACTTTTGTGTCTGGTTACTTCGACTGGAAGGAATATAATGTATCCAACGGTAAAGGTGTTGCCAAAGTAGATCCGGAAGCGGCCAGCCTTACCGCCTACCTGGGCATCTTAGGGATGACCGGTTTAACGGCCTACCTGGGTCTGAAAAATATTGCCAGCCCTAAAGCGGGTGAAACACTTGTTGTTTCCGGTGCTGCCGGAGCGGTAGGAAGTGTGGTTGGCCAAATTGGTAAAATTATGGGTTGCAGGGTAATCGGCATCGCCGGTACCGATGAAAAAGTGGAACAGTTGAAATCTAAGTTCGGCTTCGACGATGCCATCAACTACAAAACTACCGATGACATGAGCAAAGCCATCCAGGAAGCTGCACCAAATGGGGTAGACATCTATTTTGATAATGTAGGTGGAGAGATCTCTGATGCGGTTATGTTTAACCTGAATAGGTTAGCCAGGTTAGTGGTATGTGGATCAATTTCCGGATATAATGATACCGAGCGTTCAGTGGGTCCGCGGATGCAATGGAAATTAATTGCCACCAGTTCACTGATGAAAGGATTTACCATTGGCGATTATGCCGACGATTTTCCTCAAGGAACCGAGATGTTAACGAAATGGTTGGCCGAAGAAAAATTAGTGTATACGGAGACGATAGTGCATGGTTTTGACCAGATTCCACAGGCCTTTATGGACCTGTTTGAAGGTAAAAACGATGGGAAAATGATTGTAAAAATTTAAATAATAGACTAAATGTTAAATTTCGAATTTAAAAACCCTACCAAAATCTTATTTGGAAAAGGTCAGATTGCTAACCTGGCGCAGGAAATCCCTCAGGACGCCAAAGTAATGTTGTTGTTCGGTGGTGGTAGCATCAAGAACAATGGTATTTACGACCAGGTGAAAAATGCCTTAACCGCATTTGAGGTGGTAGAGTTTGGTGGTATCCCGGCAAACCCGGAATATGAAGTGCTAATGGAGGCTTTACAGATTATTAAAAGCCAGAACATCACCTATATGCTTGCCGTTGGTGGTGGCTCAGTGATCGATGGGGTAAAATTTCTTTCTGCTGCAGCGCTTTATGGAGGTGATAGCCCATGGGAGATCCTTAAAAATGGCATCAGAACTGAAAAAGGTTTGCCTTTTGGCACCGTGTTAACGTTACCTGCTACAGGTTCAGAAATGAATTCCGGATCAGTAATTACCCGCAAAGAAACCCAGGAAAAATTGTCTATGGGCGGTCCTGGACTATTCCCTGTTTTCTCGGTTTTAGATCCACAAGTGGTACAGTCTATTCCCATGCGCCAACTGGCAAATGGCATCACAGATGCGTTTACACACGTTTTAGAGCAATACATGACTTATCCCATCGGTGCTGTATTACAGGATAGATTCGCAGAAAGCATATTACAAACCCTGGTTGAAGTAGCGCCAAGAATTATTAAGAACCCCTCAGACTATGAAGCTGCTTCCAACTTTATGTGGAGCTGTACCATGGCTTTGAATGGTTTAATTCAAAAAGGCGTTCCTGGAGATTGGGCCGTTCACATGATGGGCCACGAATTAACGGCAATGTTCGGCATCGATCACGCCAGAACACTTGCTGTCATTCTTCCAAGTCACTACGAATTTAATTTCGAAGCGAAAAAAGAAAAGTTAGCGCAATACGGTCAAAGGGTATGGGGTATTAACTCGGGCTCAACCCATGAAATGGCCAAAGAAGCGATCCAAAAAACGGTCGATTTCTTCCATTCCTTAGAAATCGATACCAAGCTTTCTGATTATACCGCAGATTATGATGGTACCGCAGAAAAAATCTCCCAACGTTTCACGGATAGAGGTTGGCTTGGCTTAGGTGAGCATAAAAGTTTGACACCAGCGCATGTTCAGGAAATTGTGAAGATGAGTTATTAATTCAATATTGTTTCCACCCATGTGGAAGTTGTAAAAGGAGTGTGATCGCAAGGTTACGCTCCTTTTACATTTCCAGTGCGCCGACTGGTTGCTAGTAGATATTACCTCAGATTAAGCATTGAAAAGCCGTTGATTAGGGGTTAAAGGCCCTAGGAAGGCCCTAGCAACGCCCTAGCAAGGCCCTAGCAACCCCGAAATGCAGCTGAAT
>Ga0247806_10000790_pt1 | contig 17390 bp, 12 predicted proteins | sample UWRJL059202B1_FD_179935 | JGI IMG/M metagenome (GOLD analysis project Ga0247806, IMG submission 179935) | Plant litter microbial communities from Arlington Agricultural Research Station in Wisconsin, United States - UWRJ-L059-202B-1 | ecosystem: Environmental > Terrestrial > Plant litter >... | reverse complement strand
CATGCGGATCGACCAGTGGGTCGGCTCCATAACGCCCGGCCGCTATGCCGACATCGTGCTGCTCGATGAGGTCGCCAGCATCTCCATCGCCCATGTCTATGCCGACGGTTTTTTGGTCTCTGAAGGCAAGAAATTCACCGCACCCACCCCAGCCATCGACTGGCCCGAGTGGGCAACCAAGACCATGAACATCGGCCGCATTCTCACCGCCGATGACTTCGCCATCAAGGCCGAGGCCGGCCGCGAAACGATGCAAGCCGCGGTGCTGCGGCCCTTCCATTGGAACGAGGAATTCCTCACCGAGGAATTGCCCGTGGTCGATGGCCTCGTGCAGCGCGACCCAACCCGCCTCATCACCAAATGGTCGATGATAGACCGCTACCGTGGCGACGGCGCTGTCTCGGCGATGTTCTGGACCGGCTGCGGCCCCGAGGACCCCGATACCGCGCTGGCCTGCTCCGTCGCCCATGACAGCCACAATGTGTGGTGCATCGGCTCCTCCGACGCGGCCATGGCCAAGGCCGTCAACCGGCTGCAGGAGATCGATGGTGGCTGGGTGCTGGTCCATCGCGGCGAAATCGTTGCGGAAATCCATCTCGAAGTGGGCGGCCTGATGACCGCGCGCACTGCCGAACAGTTTGACGCCGAGAACCAGGCCTTCCTGCGCCGCGCCGCCGAAGTAAGCTGGATGTACCAGCCCGCCGCGATGAACCGCTGGAAGCCGGGTTTCCCGGAGTTCCTGATTTTTGCGACGCTGACCTGTTCGCCCTGGCGCTGGGTGCTGGTGGCACCCTCGAAACTGGCGCCGAATGGCTTCGTCAACGTGCAGACCGGGCAAACCCACAAGGTCGTCTGGTAAATGGGACCGCGCCTCAAGGGAATTTTCGGCACATTTTTCCACGCGCCAACAGCAGACTCGCTGGACGTGCTGGCCGATACACTGATCATCGTCGGCGACGACGGCATCATCTCGGACGTACTGGCCTCGGATGATCCAAGGCAGGCAAGCGCCATCGCCGCGTTGGGCGACGAGCTGATCCACCTGCCGCCCGGCAGCTATGCCATGCCCGGGTTTGTCGACCTGCACGTTCACGCCCCGCAATATCCCCAGCTTGGGCTGGCGCTGGACGAGCCACTCGAAGCCTGGCTGCAGAAGTATACGTTTCCCCTCGAGGCCCGCTACGCCGACCTCGACTTCGCACGGGCGCATTACGAAATCCTGGTCGACGACTTGATCGCCAATGGCACCACCACCGCCCTGTATTTCGCGACGCAGGATCGCGAAGCCACCAAGCTCCTTGCCGATATCTGCATCGACAAGGGCCAGCGGGCACTGGTCGGCAAGGTGGTGATGGACGATCCCCTGGCGTGTCCGGAGTATTATCGCGACGCCAGCACCGAGGCGGCAATCGCCGATACCCGCGCCGTCATCGACCACGTCCGCACCCATCCCGACAATGCCGCTGGCCGCGTGCTCCCCGTCATCACGCCCCGCTTCATTCCGTCCTGCACCGACGCGACGCTGGGCCGCCTCGGTGCCCTGGCCCAGGAGTGCGGCTGTCACGTCCAGACCCATTGCTCGGAGAGCGACTGGGCGCACGGCCATGTTCTCAGCCGTTACGGCGTCACCGATGCGGAGGCGCTCGATGGCTTTGGCCTCTTGACCCGCCGCTCCGTGCTGGCCCATTCCAATTTCCTCACCGACGCAAACATCGACCTGCTGGTATCGCGCGGCTCGGCCGTCGCCCATTGCGCCCTGTCCAACATCTACTTTGCCAACAGCGTCTTTCCGCTGCGCCAGGCGCTCGAAAAGCATTTGCATGTCGGGCTTGGCACCGATGTTTCCGGCGGCCCCTCCGCCTCGATGTTCGAAGCCTGCCGAACCACCGTCCAAGCGTCCCGCCTTTTGCAGGACGGCGTCGATCCGGCCCTGCCCGCCGCCGCACGCGGCCGTCCCAACTCGCGCGTCGACCTGGTCACGGCCTTCCATCTGGCAACGGCAGGCGGCGGCATCTCGCTCGACCTGCCGATCGGCGTGCTGGCGCCCGGCTACAAGTATGACGTCATTGCCATCGACACCACCATCCGCGATGGCGGCATCCGTCTTTTCGGGTTGACCGACCCGCGCACTATCTTTGAAAAGATCCTCTACGGTGCCAGCCGCACCAACATCGTCGGTGGGTGGGTAGATGGAATTTGCGTCACTTGGCGGGCGATGCAGTGATACCCAATGCCTTCGCTAAGACGCTACGATACATCGGACAGAACATTCTTCATGACCCAGCTTGACGACATCCTTGCCCGCGTCGATGCCGAAATCCCAGCCAGCCTAGAGCGGCTGTTCGAGCTGATCCGCATCCCTTCGGTCTCGACCGAAGCTTCATACGCTCCCGATTGCCGCCGGGCCGCCGAGTGGCTGCGCGCGGAGCTGGACAGCCTCGGCTTTGCCGCCACCGTCCGTGACACCGCTGGCCACCCCATGGTGGTGGCCCATGGCCCAGCCGTTGCCGGCCCGCACGTGCTGTTCTATGGCCATTATGACGTGCAGCCGGTCGATCCCCTCAACCTCTGGCACACCGCGCCGTTCGAGCCTTCGCTCGCGCTGCAGCCGGACGGCGAGACCCATATCCTGGGTCGGGGTGCCTCCGACGACAAGGGCCAGCTGCTGACCTTCATCGAGGCCTGCCGCGCTTGGAAATCCGTCACCGGGACGCTTCCCATTCAGGTCTCCATGCTGTTCGAGGGCGAGGAAGAAGCCGGTAGTCCCAGCCTTGGCCCGTTCCTCGAAGAGCACGGCAGCGATTTGCGCGCCGATATCATGCTGGTCTGCGACACCGACATGTGGGACCGCGACACCCCTGCCATCACCACCATGTGGCGCGGCTTCGTCAGCGAGGAATTCACCATTTCCTGCGGTGACCGGGATTTGCATTCCGGCATGTTCGGCAGCGCCGCGCGCAATGCCGCCCAGGTCATCGGCACCATCATCGGCAAGCTGCGCAACGATGACGACGGCAGCGTCGCCATTCCTGGCTTTTACGATGGCGTCGTGGAGCTTCCACAGGCCATTGCCGACCAATGGAACCGCCTGCCTTTCGACGCCGAAGAATTCCTTGCCGACGTCGGCCTGACGACACCCGCCGGCGAGACCGGGCGCTCGGTTCTGGAACAGGTCTGGGCCCGTCCGACCTGCGAAATTAACGGTGTCTGGAGCGGCTATACCGGCGATGGCTTCAAGACGGTCATTCCGGCCGAAGCGAGCGCCAAACTGAGCTTTCGCCTGGTTGCCGGACAGGACCCGCACCGCATCCGGCAGCTCTTCCGCGACTATGTCGAGAGCCTGTTGCCGCCCGACTGCACGGTTAGCTTCAAGGCCTACGCCGCGGCGCCCGCCCAGGCGATGCCACTCGACGGCGCCCTGCTCAACAGTGCTCGCGCCGCGCTTACCGAAGAGTGGGGGCGGGAAGCCGCCCTTGCCGGCACCGGCGGCTCGATCCCCATCCTCGGCGAGTTCAAGCGGCGCCTTGGCATGGATGCCCTGCTGATCGGTTTTGGCCGCTTTGACAATCGCATCCACAGCCCCAATGAAAAGTACGATCTGTCGAGCTTTCACAAGGGCATTCGCTCCTGGGTGCGCATTCTATCGGCTTTTTCGGAGACACGGCCATGACCCTTACCCGCTTCTCGGTTTCTCCGCTCCACGCCAGCACAATCCACCTCGCTGCAGTCGCCGGTGGCCGTGCGCCAGCCGATGTAGTGATTACCGGCGCCCGCGTGCTCTCGACCTACTCGGAGCGCATTTCCACCGACAAGGAAATCTGGGTGGCCAATGGGCGCATCGCTGCGGTGATGCCGGCCGGTGCGCACAAGAAGGGCCCTGCCCCCAACGCCATCTACGACGCCAGGGGTGGCATCATCGCGCCGGGCCTTGTCGATCCGCATATCCACATCGAAAGCTCGATGGTCACCGCCTGCGCCTATGCCGAGGCGGCACTTCTGAATGGAACGACGACAATTTTTTGCGACAGCCACGAGATCGGCAACGTCATGGACGTGGCCGGCGTCGAAGCCATGCTGGAAGATGCCCGTCTGGCGCCACTGTCGATCTTCCTCACCGTGCCATCGACCGTTCCCGCCACCTCGCCCGAGCTCGAAACGGCGGGCGGCGACCTGACTCCGGAAAAGATTGGCGCGCTGTTCGACAGATGGCCGGAAGCCGTGGCGCTCGGCGAAAAGATGGATTTCGTGCCCGTCGCCATGGGCGATCCGCGCAGCCACGCCATCATCGCCGAAGCCCTCAAGCGCAATCGTCCGGTTTCGGGCCACATCTATGGCCGCGAGTTTGTCGCGCCCTACGCCGCCTCGGGCGTCACCGATACGCACGAGGCGATCGATCGTGACATCGCCAACGACTTCATCGACGCCGGCATCTGGGTGTTCCTACGCGGCGGCAATCCGGCCACGCCGTGGAACTCCATCGTCGAGGCGATCAAGCCGATCACCGAACTCGGCGCCAGCCACAAGCGCTTCTGCGTCTGCACCGACGACCGCGACGCCGACGATTTGCTCAATTTCGGCCTCGACTGGGTCGTGCGCGAGGCCATCCGCTGTGGCATGAAGCCCGAACAGGCCTGGTCGATGGGCTCGTTGCATGGCGCCACCCGCTTTGGCATGGGCGATGAAATCGGCGGCCTGGGCGGCGGACGCAGGGCAGACCTCGTATTGCTCGACGACGCCATGAAGCCGGTCAGCACCTGGTATGGCGGAGAACTGGTGGTCGATGATCGCAAGGTTACGCCCGTGCTCGAAGCCGCACTCAACCAGCGCTATCGCTATCCGGACGCCGCCTACAACACGGTCCATCTGCCTAAACATCTCAAGCTGACGCCGGACCTGCCGACCGTGCCGGTGATCGCCAATGCCGTCGGCATCGAACTGCCCGGCATCGTTCTGCCACACCGCAAAATCGCCATCGAGCCGGCCGACGACTGGTCGAGCATTCTGGCGAAACATAATCTGAGCTTCGTCACCATCATCGAGCGCCATGGCAAATCCGCTGGCGGGATCGCCCATGGTCTATTGCAGGATTTTGGCATCACGAATGGCGCCGTCGGCTCCAGCGTCGGCCATGACAGCCACAACATCATCCTTGCCGGCAGCAATGAAGCCGACATGGCCTTGGCCCTCGCGACCATCGATCAGGCCAAGGGCGGCGTGGTGGTCGTCGAGAATGGCGTGGTGACCGCCTTTGTCGGCCTGCCGATCGCCGGCCTGTTGTCGGACAAACGCGTGCATGAGGTCGCAGCCGAAAACCGGGCGCTCAAGGCGGCCTGGATTGCAGTCGGCTGCAGCATCCCCTATATGGGCTTCAACCTCATTCCGCTCTCGGTGATCCCCGAAATCCGCATTACTGACAAAGGGCTCGTGAAGGTCCCGGAAATGGTGCTCGCCCCGCTCTTTGAATAAGCGAACGCGTCTAAACGCGGCGCATCCGGTCGACGAAGGTAAGTGCCACAGGTCCGAACGCGACTGTGGCCAACCCGACAATGCTGGTTGTTACGACGAGAACCAAAGCAACCCAACTGGCTAAAATCAGTGGCAGACTCGTTTGGCCCAGAGAAAAATTGGGGCTGAATCCGAGCGCCTCGGCTTGGGTGAGCTCGCGTCCCATGTAGTGGATGACCGGCTGTTTGGTCCCTGTTTCATGCAGCGTATTCACGTCCGACAACCTCAAATTAGTCGCCCCAACTGCTCATGCCGAGCATGACCAGCAAAAGCTTTGTTGATTATTAAACGCCAAACCGCATTTTATGGTTGCCGGAAATGTTTACTTAGTGACTTGGTAGACCTGCAGTTCGTTTCATTTTACTGCCTTCGACCGGGGCATCGGTTGGAAGATATTCCCAGCTGAATCTAGCCGTCGAAGAACGGACTGCCTATTATGTTGCTGCCTCTGGTCTTGCTTTTTGCCAGCTTTTTAGTCGGCACAATATTGAGCTTGCTTGGCGCCTATTTTTTCAGTGAAGCAGGCGCAATACTGGGCCTTGTATCAGGACTTGGTCTCTGCTTCGTGCTGATGGCAGGGTATGCAGGGCGCTGAGGGTGAACAAAGCAATCTGCATTTGTGTCGTAGGCACGCGGCCCGAAGTCATCAAAATGGCGCCGGTTATCTTGAGACTGCGCGCCAGCGACTGGGCGGAGCCGTTTTTAGTCAGCATTGGTCAGCATGCTGGACTGCTCGATCAGGCAATGGCCGATTTTGGCCTCGTCGCCAATCACCATATTCCCATCGAGCGCGTCCGTGGCTCAATCCTCGAAGTCGCATCACAGGCGCTCGACCGTCTAGATGCCCTGCTGGGCAGCATCGACGCCGCCTGCCTGATCGCACAGGGCGATACCACCAGTGTCATGGCGGCATCGCTCGCCGCCTTTTATCGCCGACTGCCGTTCGTGCATATCGAGGCCGGCTTGCGGACCGGCGATCTGCAGGCGCCGTTTCCCGAGGAATACAATCGCCGGGTCGCGGCGCTTGGCACCAGCCTGCACTGCGCGCCGACCGAGCGGGCAGTGCAGGCGCTTCTGGCCGAGGGCATTGCGGCAGCCGATATCGTGCAATCGGGCAACACGGTCATCGATGCGCTGCTGGTCACGGCCGCGCGGCAGCCGCAGCGTCCCACAGACTTCCCGAATTTGCCGCGGCCCATCCTCGTGACCGCGCATCGGCGAGAAAGTTTTGGACCGCCGATCGAGGAAGCGTTTGCGGCGCTGCGTGAGGCAGTGGAGCGCTATCCAGATATCGGGCTTTATTTCCCCGTCCATCCCAACCCTGAAATCCGCGCGACCGCGCATCGGCTGCTGGGCGGGCATGACCGCATCATACTGACCCAACCGCAGGCCTATCCGCAATTGGTGGCGGCCATGCAGGCGAGCTGGCTCGTCGTTACCGACAGCGGCGGATTGCAGGAAGAGACGCCGGCGCTGGGCAAGCCCGTTTTGGTGCTGCGGGAGGTCACCGAGCGGCCCGAAGCGATTGCCAGCGGCGCGGTTCGACTGGTGGGTACCGACAAGACCAAAATCCTTGGGGCAATCGGCACGCTGCACGCCGATGCGGCGGCCTATGCCCGCATGGCCAAACCGGTTTTTCCCTATGGCGATGGCCACGCAGCCGAGCGGATTGTGGCGGCTCTCCAACAACGCCTGGCCAGTTTGAACTGATTTATCGGCGCTGCTACGCGGCCCCAGGAGAAAGACGATGCGTAAAATCCTGCTGCCAACCCTGCTGCTGGCCTTGACAGCCCCGGCGCTGGCCCAAACCGTGACGATCACCACATTGCTGGGCGATCGCGGCTTTGCCCAGGGTTTTTTGCTCTCCGGCCGGCAGGCGTCGAACTTTTATGTGCCGCTGCCGGCAGGCACCGACATTTCCAATGTGCGCATCGGCATGCAGGGCTTGGCGGTGGCGCCCAATCTGCAGCGCGGCAGCGTGGTGATCAGCGTCAATGGCCAGCCTGTCGACGCGCTGCGACTGGGTGAAAACCCGCACGCGCAAAGCGTTGAACTCGACACGGTATTGAACGAAGGCAAGGCCTTTCGCGCTCCCGCCCTCGACCTGCGCTTTCGGGCGGATCTCTTGGCCGATGCCGAATTGTGCGCCGATGAGTTCGATCCTGCCAATAGCCTCCAGGTGCTACCAGGCACGATGATCCGCTATGATGTCGATCTCGACGCCGTCGTGACGCTGGGCGATGCGCTGGCCCTGCTGCCCGGACAGCCGGTCTTGGTAATGCCCTTGCCGCTGACCCCGGCAACCAGCGCCGCAGCGCTCAAGCTGTCGACTGTTCTGGCGAGCCGGGGCTATCGTGCCAGCCTTGCAGCCCAAGCGGACCCGCAAGCCGTAGCCAGCCTGCGCCTCGTAACGGCAAGTGCCAGTGGTGCAATTACGCTTGAGCACGATGCTGGAAAGCTCGCCATCCTTGTACCGGAGAATGCCGATATCGCCGCGTTCGAGCGGCTCTGGCAGTTTGCCGCCGGGGCCCTGGACGCCAACACTCTGAAGGCGGAAGCCCCGCTGGGTGACCCAACAGCGAACGCGCCCAGCTTCTGGTCTTTTCCCGTACTGCCGGCCCAAAAGCGCGTTGCGCAAACTGGCGACCTGGGTTTGGCTTTTCCCATGCTGGGCGGCAATGGTCTGAGCGCCGGCCAGCTCAAGCTGCGGCTGATGGTGGCGCCGGATTGGTCCAATACCAAGCCGGCGATTACGGTTTATCTGAACGGCCAGTTGATTGCGGCGACCCGTGCCGAGATTGGCGAAAACCTGCTGAATTTCACCCTGCCGGCTGATTTGCTGCTGCTGTCCAATCAGCTGAGCGTCACGGTGGACCGGGCGCAGGTCGAAGGCTATTGCGCCGGGGCCAATCCCGGCCATGTCGTGCAATTGCTGCCGGGCACCGGCATCTTCTATGACGGCGCAGCGACGAGCGGCTTTGCCCTGATGGCACATGCGCTACGCCAGAGCGGTACGGTGCTGCTGCCGGAAGCTGCCAAAGGCTCGGTGGGCCTTGGCTATCTGACACTAGCCGCCCGCGTACTGTCCGGCCTGGGCGCCGGCCCCGCACCGCTTGCCGTCGCATTTGGCGACAGCACGGTTGCGCCGGGCCCTGTCCTGTCCATAGCGCCTGCCGGCCCGAACGGACTCATCCTGCCGATCGGCACCCCCGAGCTGACCCTGTCGAGCGATCAACCGCTCGCCAGCGTGAGCGCCGACCCGCTGCAGCAGAAGCTCGACATCCTCGTCTCCGACGCGGAAAATCCGCCAAATCCTCAAACTATCCTGCTCGGCAATAGCGGGCAGGCGCTGCTGGGGTCGGAAGGCGTCATCTGGCAAGATACCCCGACACGAGCCGATCCCTCGCTCGGTCAGCGTGTCGTCAACGGCTGGCAAGGCGCAATCGACCTGCTGCGCAGTGGCGGCCTGATCTGGGTCCTGCTCCTGGCGTCGGCCATCGTCCTGATCGTGCTGGCCCGCGCCCTGATCAACAGCAACACCAAGCGAAAATCATCCAAATGATCGACCTCCTGCTGGCGCTGACGAGCTATCAGCGCGTCATCGAAGTGCTGGCCCTGGGGATGACGGTACTGATCCTGCTGTCCAGCCTCGACGACCTGTTCGTCGACATCTGGTACTGGTCGCGCGGCCTTTATCGCTGGTTCTGGATCCGCTCCCGCTATCCACGCCTGACGGCGGAAGCGCTTGACGCCAAGCCGGAGCGACCCATCGCCATCATGGTGCCGGCCTGGAAGGAGAGTGAGGTCATCCAGGCCATGCTCACCACCTCGCAGAGCCTGATCCGCTACGCCGATTATCACTTCTTTGTCGGCGTTTATCGCAACGACGCAGCCACCATTGCCGAGGTGCAATTGGCCATGGAGGTATTCTCCAATGTGTCCATGTCGATCGTGCCGCGCGACGGGCCGACCAGCAAAGCCGATTGCCTCAACATCGTGCTTGCCGATATTTTTGCGCATGAGCGCCGCACCGGCACAAACTTCCTCGGCATCGCGCTGCACGATAGTGAGGACGTGATCCATCCCTATGAGTTAAAGCTGTTCAACTATCTGCTCGACCGCATGGACCTGATCCAGCTGCCGGTCTTCTCGTTTCCGCGCGGCCTGCATGAGGTGGTGGCGGGCACCTATATGGACGAGTTTGCCGAATGGCATTCCAAGGATCTGGTGGTGCGCGAGAGCATGACGGGCGTCGTACCCTGTGCCGGCGTGTCGGCATGCTTTTCGCGCCGGGCCATCGACGCGCTGCGGCTTAAACGGGCCGGCGAGGTGTTCTCGACCGCCAGCCTGACAGAAGACTACGATATCGCGTTCCGCCTCGCCGATATGGGGATGCGGGAAATCTTCGTCAGCTTCCCGATTTCCATGGCCGTGGAAGCCGTTGGAGCTGACGGCAGGCCTGAGATCACGCGGCGCAATATGCCAGTCGCCACCCGCGAATTCTTTCCGGAGGACTTTCGCGCCGCGTACCGGCAACGGGCCCGCTGGTTGCTGGGCATCGCCTTCCAGGGCTGGACCCAGCACGGATGGGTTGGAAGCCTCGGTGCGAAATATTTCCTGATGCGCGACCGCAAGGGGCTGATTACGGCGCCGGCCGCTATCCTCGCCTATTTCGTCATGTTCAGCCTATTGGTCAGCCATGGCCTGTTCCAACTGCTCCCCATGACCAGCCGGCCGCCCTACGGCCTGCTTGATACTGGTCTGTTCAGGACGCTGCTGGCGGCCAATCTGCTGCTGCTCGGCAATCGCCTAGTGCAGCGCACCTTCTTCACCGCCCGCATCTATGGCATCGGCCAGGGCCTGATGGCCGGACCGCGGATGATCGTCTCCAATCTGCTGAACTTCTTCGCCACTTTGCGCGCTGCCATCATCTACACGCGTCACAAAATCAGCGGAAAACCAATCTTCTGGGACAAGACCACCCATTCCTATCCCTTCCAGGTCGCTCCGACTGTTTTTGCTGAACCGAAAATTTGAAGGATTTGCCAGTTCATCTGGTTTCAGAAAGCTTGGGCCGAAATTGGCCAAGCTTACATGCACTTCCTGATCACAAATCGAACAGTGGTGTCACAGACATCTAGTGCCATGCGACAGGCTCAACTAGTAACTTGAGAGCGAGTATATTTTTAACAAGGCCGTAAAACTTCCGGACCATGGTAACGACGCGAAAATTGAAACGCATTTCCTTCCTTGCGAGGACTGATTGTGGACATTCTCTCCTACTGCTGGGCCACCGGTAACAGGATGAACGCACGCGAACTCGCCTCAGCATTGAGAATGGACCGGCCATGTTGGAGCTAGAGTCGCTGCATGCCGGACAGGCCGCAAGCGCCGATATCACCGCTATGAGTTTCGACGCACATCTTCTGGATCTGGCGATGGCTCAGGCCAGCCTGGGCATTTGGCAGTGCAAGCTCGACAGCAATATCTTGCGCTGGAGTTCCGGGGTTTATGACCTGTTTGGCATTGAACGCGGCACGCCCCTGATCCGTGATCTTACGATCACGCATTATGCCGATCACTCGCGCGCTGCCATGGAAGAAGCACGGGCTCGAGCCATCGAAACCGCTGGCGAATTTACCCTCGACGCGGAGATCATCCGGGCCGATGGTCAGCAGCGATGGATGCGGCTGACAGCGAAAGTGCAGCTGCTCAATGGTCGACCCGATCGGCTTTTCGGCACCAAGCAGGACATTACCAAGGATCGTCTGCTGATCGACCGCATTCGCCATCTCGCAGAGACCGACGCAATGACTGGTCTGGCGAACCGCGCGAGCATTCAGGCTCGTCTTGATAACCCTCAGGGTATCAGCGCCTTGCTGCTGATCGACCTCGACGGCTTCAAGGCCGTCAACGACACTCATGGCCATGTGGCCGGTGATGCCTGCCTTCGCGAAGTCGCGCGACGGCTCCGCGCAGTTTGTTCTGACGTTCCGCTGGTCGGCAGGCTTGGGGGCGACGAGTTCGTGGTGGTTTTGCACGCAGAGCACAGACCAGAAGCTGCCGAACGTCTGGCGCGTCAGATCACCGAAATTATGCAGCAACCGTTTGAATATGCCGACACGCGGATCGCACTTGGCGCCTCGGTGGGGATGGCGTTTCGTCTGGAAGAGCCAAGCGAAGAGCTTTTCCGCCGTGCGGATCAGGCGCTTTACGCCGCCAAAGCCGCCGGCCGTGGAACCAGCCGAACCTTCCGCGCGGCGCTTGATCAAGCAAGTTGATCGCCATGAGATGGTTTTTGTATTTAAAGTAGGCGCTGCGGGCCCCACCCAACTTTGGTAGCCGCAGCTGGAACTACAAGGACGCCGCCTGTTCCGCCGCGAATACGAAGGCCCGACGCTGCGTGACAATCTTGGGTTGCCCATTACATCCAACTAATTTTTCTGACAGACCACATTCCAAGATAGCACTGGGTATTGAGCGGCACGCTGGGAGCGCTCAAGATCAACGCACACTGATGAAATGGTGCACCGGGCAACTGGTGCCACGAACAGTCAACAACCTTGAGGTCCTAAGGCGGATTGAGCACCGATATCGCCTTCCCGAAGGATATTTCAGGTCCAAACTGCCAAACCGCGCCCGAGCAATATCGGAGCATGGCCTTGAAGGAATTCCCGCTGCCGAGCGGCGGCGCCCGGCCTGGCACCTTCCCGACGATTTTCTGACACGGCCGAAGGCTGAGCAGGAAAGATCTTGGCATGGGCGCGGCGCGTGATGATCTCGGGATCGACGGACGACCGGCGCTTTCAGGCCGAGGTCATGAAGCAGCGATACGCCATGCGGTTTACTGCCTTTGCCGATCGCAAGCGCAAAACGTTGACGACAGCAATCGAACCGGATGAGGAACTCGCTGATGTCGATGCCGAACTGGAACCTGCGGTGGCGGACGCTCGGTCTCCACAGGAGTTGGCGGTTATACTGGCGGGAGTAGACGCGACATTTCCGAGGGTTACAGACTCACCGCCCAGGAGGCCAAAAACCACTTCAATAACAAGGACTTAGTGGCGGTTCAGGTAGTCTGCGCAAACTGGGCTCTGTTTTCGCGAGTTATCAGAGACCGGCAAACAGCCTGGCTTTCGTCAGACTAACGGCAGATAACCCCTATATTTCAGCGGCTTGGTAGATATCGGTCGACCGCGGCCTTGTGCTGCTCGCGCTTTGGTGCCCGCATTATCAGGGAATTTTGGTGGCCTGACACTGTCGTTAACCGGGATTGCCATGCCGCTTCGTGGGATCGTCGTCGCAATAAGTGGGATTAATAGTGCCACTTCTGCAGGCGTAACCTCTCTAAATGGGATGGTGTCACCAGTACGTGGATGGCCAACGGCGTAAGACGACTTCCATAAGTCCATTGACGGGATCGCCGCGACAGCCTCGCGTTCACGAGAACGTGAAGTGCCACATCTGGGCCAGTTTAATTTTGAAAATTTCTTAAAGCGGTATTGAAGGGGGCTTGGAGCGATCTTTAAGGGTTGGGCTTTAAATCCGAGGTTTTTGGCTGGATCGAGCATTTTTGCTGCCAAAAATCTTGTTGCGACGCACCCAATGATGGTGACTGTAACTCTCCACCCCATGATGGGACTGGAGATCTGCAATGCCGCAAGCAACGACCCCGAGCATCGAGCGTGTGGCGATCAGCGCCTTAAGACCCTACCCGGGTAATGCGCGCACCCATTCCAAAAAGCAGATTGCCCAGATCGCCGACAGCATCTCCCGCTTCGGTTTTACCAACCCCGTTTTGATCAGTGACGCTGGCGAGATCATTGCCGGTCACGGGCGGGTGGTGGCGGCAAAGAGCCTCGGCATGGCCGACGTGCCTACACTCAAGCTGTCCCATCTCAGTGCAGCGGAACGGCGGGCCTATGTCATTGCCGACAACAAACTGGCGCTCAATGCCGGCTGGGACTTTGAGATTCTGTCGATCGAGTTGCAGGCGCTGATCGATCTCGACTTCGACGCTACGCTGACCGGCTTTTCGCTGGCCGAGATCGACCTGACGCTCGATCATGCCCGGGCTGCGTCGACTGCACCCGATGCTGCCGCCGATTTGATCCCGGAGCTAGCGGATGCCCCCGTGACCCGTCGGGGAGAGGTGTGGGTGTTGGGCGAACATCGCGTGCTGTCCGGCGATGCGCGCTCGAGCGCTGATGTCGCGAGCCTGATGGGTGCCGATCAGGCCGATCTGATCTTCACCGACCCACCCTACAATGTTCCCATCGATGGCCATGTGGGTGGCTTGGGCGCCATCAAGCATCGCGAGTTCGCCTTCGCCTCGGGCGAAATGACGCCGGAGCAATTTACCGCGTTTTTGTCGGTGACGCTGGGCAATGCGGCGGCCCATGCCAAAGACGGTGCCATCAGTTTTGTCTGCATGGACTGGCGTCATATCCGCGAACTGCTCGATGCTGGCCGCGCCGTGTTTTCCGAGCTCAAGAACCTCTGCGTCTGGAACAAGACCAATGGCGGCATGGGCAGCTTTTATCGCTCCAAGCACGAGCTGGTTTTTGTGTTCAAGATTGGTACTGCGCCTCATACCAACAGCTTTGGGCTGGGCGAGACCGGACGCTACCGCTCCAATATGTGGGACTATGCCGGGATCAGTAGCCTCGGCGGTGCCCGTGAGGCTGAGCTCGCCATGCATCCAACCGTCAAGCCGGTCGCTTTGGTCGCTGACGCCATCAAGGACTGCTCGCGGCGCAATGAGATCGTACTCGACGTCTTCGGCGGCTCGGGGAGCACCTTGATTGCAGCGGCAAGCTGCGGACGCCGGGCTCGGCTGATCGAGTACGATCCCCTCTATTGCGACACCATCGTGAGACGCTGGCAGACCTACACCGGCAAGCGGGCTCGCTTGGAGGCTGGTAACCAAACGTTCGCCGAACTGGCTGAACAACGCTTGATGCCGAGACCGGCCAAACCTGTCCGAGCCACCCGGAGGATCAAGCCATGAGTGGCTCCGATAAGACGGGCAAGTCTGGGTCCGGTGCAGAGACAGGTAAGGGCTCTGGCTCTGGAGCCGGCTATGGTCAGCCGCCACGGTCTTCGCAGTTCAAGAAGGGTCAGTCCGGCAATCCCAACGGGCGGCCGAGGCAGGTGGCAATACCGTTCGAGGATCGATCGGCCGCAGCGCTCACTTTGCGCGAGGCCGAGCGGCTAATCTCGGTCAGGGATGGCGAGGGCGTGCGGCAGATGACGCAGATCGAAGCCATTCTGCGCACCCAGTACCTGTCCGCCAGCAAAGGCAGCGCCTACGCCCAAAAGAACATCATCGAACGCTACGAGCGTGCTGATCGGGAACGACGCGTAGCCCTGGAGGCCAACAACGAGTTGTGGCGTGGCTATGTCAGAGAACAGCGCCAGGAGATTGCGCTGGCCGCCAAGAACGGGACAGAAACGCCGCTGTTCTTGCCTCATCCCGACGACGTGGTGATCGATCCGGACCGGGGCGTGATATTTCGCGGACCGTACGACGATGAGAGCCTGCAACGGACCCTGGAAAACTGCGACTTGCGCGATGCGATGCTGATCCAGCATGTCTTTAACAACCGCGAGGAAGGCATCAAAACGACAGGGCCCACCACAGCATTGTTTTGCGCCCTCGAGCTCAACCGATTATCGCCGAAGCGCTTTCAGCTGCCGGATCTGACACTGACCAGAACACTTCTGCGGCTCGGGCAGACGACCAAACGAGAGCTTAAACGATTGCTCAAAGCGGCCTGGGGACTACTTGGGCGTGACCCGCCTGCCCCATCAAAACTTACCCCCGCTCGAGGTGTTCCTGGATTATTTACATGCACTTTGGGATGCGTATTGCGAATTGGATGGTACTGCGGGTGAACCGATGTCCAGCTAACTTTGCAGAAGGCTACGTCACGTACGGGGTGGATTGCTGACGGGCAGCTTTTGGGCGAGAGGATAAAGAAGCAGACGTTTAAGTCGGCCACTAGGGCCCCATGCAGTTCGCCGGCTTAAGGCTTAATGCGAGAGACTGCCTTAGACCGCAGATGGCATGAGGGCATTCGACACCTATTGCGCCATAACACTTGGCCAAGGTTCACCATAGCTAGCCTATTGCCGTTGCCGAGCACACTGCTGGCTATCCTGCCCGTGCATACCGACAGGGCGTCGCCGGATCCGACATAAGCTAAGCGTGGTCTTTCGCCACCTGCGCAAGCTGTCTCTCCTATGCATTTTCAGAACTTGTGATGAAAATGGGTATGGCAGTAAGTGGAGAGGTGCCGCATTCGCAACTTTCCATTCTGATAATCGACGAGAATCACATTCGCGCGTCCATCATCGAGGACGGACTGCGTGAGGCTGGGCATCTGCAGGTCGCGGTGCTTCATGATGTCAATCAGGTTGCCCGGACTATTCAGGCGACATCGCCGGACGTCATCGTGATCGATCTCGAAAATCCGCAGCGCGACACGCTCGAACATTTTTTCTCGCTCTCCCGCGCTATCCAGCGGCCGATCGCCATGTTCGTCGATCGCTCGGACAGCGCCATGATCGAAAAAGCGGTGGAAGCTGGCGTGTCGGCTTATGTGGTAGATGGCCTCAAAAAGGAACGGGTGAAACCGATCCTCGACATGGCGATTTCCCGTTTCAACGCATTTTCGCGGCTGACCCAAGAGTTGGCACAGGTGCGCAGTGAGCTTGAGGACCGCAAGATTATCGATCAGGCCAAGGGCATCTTGATGAAGACGCGGGGCCTGAGCGAGGCTGACGCCTACGCCCTGCTGCGGTCCACGGCGATGAACAAGAACCGCCGGCTGGTGGACGTTGCCCAAAGCCTCGTCACGGCAGCAGACCTGTTGGGTCCGTAAGGAACGCTCATGGCTATTCATCACCTCAACGCCGGTTTCATGCCCCTGCTCGATAGCGTGCTGCTGGTTCTGGCGCGCGAGAAGGGCTTTGCCGAAACCGAGGGACTGGACCTGCATCTGGTGCGGGAAACCAGCTGGGCGAATGTCCGCGACCGCGCGGCGATCGGCCATTTCGACATCGCCCAGATGCTCGCGCCCATGCCGCTGGCCGCCAGCCTTGGGCTGACGCCGATCGCGACGCCAATGGTGGCGCCGGTGGTGCTAGGCTTAGGAAACAACGCCATCACGGTCAGCGCTGATCTGTGGAAAGCGCTGCAAGATGCTGGTGCCCCAGGAGATTTGGCGGCAGGCCCAGCCGGGGCGGCGCTGGCTCGGGTGATCGCCGGATCGTCACGCAAATTGCGGTTTGGCGTGGTGCATCAGACCTCGTCGCATAATTATGAGTTGCGCTATTGGCTGGCTGCCAGCGGGATCGCGCCGGATCGTGATATCGAGATCGTCGTGCTGCCGCCGCCCTTGTTGCCCGATGCTCTGGGCACGGGTGGGATTGATGGCTATTGCGTGGGGGAGCCGTGGAACAGTATCGGGGTCGCCACCAAGGGGGCCCATATCCTGACGGTGAAGGCTTCGATCTGGCAATCGAGCCCGGATAAGGTCATCGGCATGCGAACGGCGTGGGCCGAGGAGCACCCTGATGTGGTGGCTGGGGTGGTTCGTGCGATCTATCGGGCGGGTATCTGGTGCGCCGATCCCGGCAATCATGCCGAGGCGGCCCGGATCATGGCTGCCGAGCAATATCTCAATACCAGTTCGGAGATCGTGTTGCGGGCGCTGACCGGCATGCTCGATATCGGGGCTGGCACAATTCGACAGGTGCCGGACTACTTCATTGCTCATGCCGGCGCGGCCAATTTTCCGTGGAAAAGCCATGCGCTGTGGTACTATTCGCAGATGGTGCGGTGGGGCGAGGTGGCGGCCAGCCCGGAAAATACTGCAATA